>OGUJ01000006.1_pt1 | contig 252049 bp, 211 predicted proteins | sample 1573661 | NCBI WGS metagenome assembly OGUJ01 (sample SAMEA2581933, study PRJEB24529) | metagenome | biome: Human gut stool | place: China | collected 2011
ATTTTTTTGTAGCAAAAGTAAGGAGGGAAAATGAACTGTAGAAGATGTACTTACTCAGGCGCTTACCTTTTGTTTATCTGACAAATGTTTCCCAGTGTCTGAGTTAGTGTCTAAGTTAGCAACTGTATTAGGACGTTTGAATGTAATCCATACAAACGAACTATCCGTTCCGTATTCAGGTTCTGGAAACCCCACGATTTTGCATGCTTCAACCATTCGGTTTACTTCAGTGCCATAACTTTCTAGAAATTAATCATAATTATTCAATTTAGATTGATTTCTAAATAATCCATCCCGAATTCATTTGGAGTAAAGGGTGAGTCCTTTTTACAGAATACGATATGACTGCGATTAGATGAGTCCAATACATATCCACAAGAACACACAATATAACTTAATGAATTATCACATTGCCAACTATTTATTTGCAATGAACAAGCAGGATCAAAGCATCTAAGTTTGTCACGCAAATCCATCGCATATAGTTCGTAATCATCTATAAAGGTGTCAAAAGCATCAGATATTTTCTTCTGTTCCATTCGGTTCTTATCCTTATAGTCGTCGCTGTTTAGAACTTTATCACGCCATTTGTTTTTGTTGAATTCTACTATTGGATATTTGGTGAAGATATAACTTTGCATCTTTACATCGATTTGAATACATGAAATAAACGTTGCAATCATATTGTAATATGGAAGAAGTATTCGTGGCATATCATAAGCCTTGAACAATGTATGCTCAATATACTGTTTTAACATTTCTTTTCTTAAAATAATTGCTATACGTTCAACGCATGTAATGTCTCTTAACGAAACAGGAATTATATTATCAGAATTAACAGAAGTTCTTACATACTCGTCAGCAGCATCATTGTTGTCATATGCAATTATATAGGTATTCTCTGGTAATGATTGATTGCCAGGTAAGTAGGGTAGATTACAAGTTACTATAAACCTTAATTTGTCAGAGCCAACTATAACATTGATTACTCCATACTCGTCAACGGAAAGACGTATATCTGGACAATTATCACGTTTCGCTTCCCAATGCTTATCCGTACCTATGACATTATAACCAAGGTATTCGTTGTCTTTAACTGCATAATTAATTATTGATATACCGTAATTTCGAACATTGTTAATAATATATTCATCAGCGTCAGTCTTATTATCGTCAGGATTCGCATTTTCTTCTTTGAGTAATAAAATCCAAAGTTTCTTTAAATACCTATAGTGTTTGTCATTAATAAGGACGTTAGTATCATGATATTGTACTGATTTGACTAAACGTTGATCAACATTATAAAACAAATCATACTGGCGGAGCTTTAATAAGGAGTCTCTTAACTTTTTAAGACGCTTCATTGTGGAGGTCACAATCTGAATGTCAGCGTTTGTTGCTTTATAATTCCCTGATTGTTCGTCATAGACCTTTCCGGCAAGGCTAAGTTCTCTCCTTACTTTCTTATACCAACAATCTTCAGAATTCTCATGCTTTTCTATTAACTTGGAATATTCAATGAGAAACTCTGTAATGTCACGTGTATATCTCAACTTTCTTTCAAGATGATGAGCAGCTCTAGTGATCAATGCAATAAGCAATTGATTTTCATATACATTCTCGTTAGAAATTATCTCCTCTGTCAATATACGGCTTGGCCTAAAACTGACTAATCCTTTATGGAGCCAGTCTTCTGTATGAGCAGCCAAATATTGATTGCTTCTATTTGAAATACGCTTTGCTCTTGATATTGGTACTTTTTCGATTGTACGATTGAGTTTAGAGTATGGTGCATGAAAAATAGCTTCAATATGTTTAAAGTCTTCTTCCATTTGTGTCGCAAAATCTCCAAATTCTAATCCATTCTTAATTCCTTGTAGCAAAGGAATTGACCTAAAATCACCATTCTCTACAGATTCGGAAATAATTTCAAAGATATTATGCTTGTCTTTGTTTACATCATCTAAAAGTTCCTGATGAATGCGTTGGCCTTCATGAACTTTATAGTTTTTTGATGTCAATTCTTTATAGGTTGAACCCATAAAAATAGCATATCTTCCTAACTCAATATCGTCAGGAAGATTGCTATCACTAAGGATATTTCCAGTATATCTGTCGATTATCTGCATTATTTCTTTAAAATTTCAGCGTTTAACAGTTTGTTACCTTCTACAGGTTCTTGTTTTCTGAATGCCTCAGTGAACAATTTGTTGTATTTCTTTTGGAAATCCTCCAGATTGTCCGCAGTCAAGTCATACCTGTTCTTTAATGATCTGAATAAACGACTTGTAATCAAGTGGTCTGCGGCTTCTGCAAGACATTCGGTAGTATCTTCTCCAAGTGCAATATAAGTACATATGAATTTTCTTGCTTGTTCATCGAAACGGTTACCAATGCCAATGCCACGATCATTGAGCCAATTACAGAGAGTTTGTGTTTTGATGAATTTGTCAAATTCTTCATATCTGCTATAGTATTGTGCTTCTGCATCAGCAAATTGCTCCTGAAGCCAATGATAATCTACCGAGAGCCTATCTCTGCTTGTTGGGTTTCCGGACTTTGCCAACTGAATCTCTTTCAGAACTTTGCTCTTGTCATTGGTTTCCATAACCATGACGTTTGAGCGGTCATAAGTTTTGGGAGCGAAGTCTAAAGTCGTTTCATCGTGGTTGGCAGTTCCAATGAATCTTACGTTAGGTGGCAACTGCATCTGACGATCTTTGAACAACTTAGGCAAAAGTTCTTCGTCTGCATTTATCTTGACATATCGATCGCCAGTGCTTTGTTCCATCAATGATAGGAAATCAGCAAAGTAATGCTCTGGATGTGAAAGATTCATCTCATCAAGAATGATGAGGAAAAGCGTATTCTTGTATTTAGGTTGAGCGGCCAAATACAATGCTTTGAAGAAATCCGTTTCCTTGTATTTCTTTTCAAAGTTGTTGTAGAAGCCCATCAAGTCCATATTATCACGCCAACCAGATTGAATAGCACAGATACGGTATGGCTCATTTCTGTTTCCATTATCGTCCTTGCCTGTGTAGCCCTCTGCACCAGCAACAAGTGCCTTGGCAATTTCACGGGGCAAACTTGTCTTACCAGTACCACTTATACCTTGTAAAATACTAAGAAGTGACATATTCAGTCCAGCCATAAAGATACGAATAGTCTTTTGGTCATAATAAAACGGCTTCGGGTCTTTGGCACTGGCCATGTACTTCTGCAAATACTCAACAAGTTCCTTAAGGGTATTGGGACGGAAATATCTTAATTTGCGGTTTGCAAGTTCAAGATCCTCATCCATGTGTCTTGTCTGTTCAAAAGCACTTTGCTTGGCTTTCTCCTCGTCTTTAAGCTGATTGATAGTCTCATGCAAGTCTGCAACAGTTCTCAACAAGCTCTTTTCTCTTGCCTTTGAACTGTCAATCTGTGCCTTATATGTATTGATTTCAAGTATATAGGCATCGGCATTGTGTAAGGACAGTCGAAGCTCGCTAAGTCTTTCTTCGCTGACTTTATTTTCCATCTCACGAATTTTTGCCTTCAGTTCTGTGACAGCATTAGCCTTTTCTTCATATTCTGCCTCAGAATGGCGTGAATCCAATTCTGCTTCCAGTTTCTGGCATTTCTCTTTGAGGATGTTTTGTTCTTTGATCATCTTCTCTGCATCAGAAGACTCAAAAGCAGACAAGAGTTCACGTTTGAAGTCGGATAGTGATTTATTCTCTCTTTCCAACTTCATGTTTTTGCTCTTTAACGAGAACTTTTCATCTTCCAAGTCGTTAATCTTATCATCAAACTCATCTTCTATTTCCTGTCTAATACGTTTCTCTGCAGATTTCTTTGAAGATTCAAAGAGTTTACGCTTTCTGTCAAGTTCTGCTTTATCAGCCTCCAATTGAAGATTCTGTTCGTCCAATTCTTCCTTCTTCTTATTGAGTTCAGAAAGAGAGTTGATATATAATTCATGCTTTTTACCCATATCTTCAACCAGTGTTTTGGTTGAATTGGTTATTTCTTCTTCGGTAGAGCGCATCGAATCCAAAAGGCTTTTTATGACAGTGGTGTATTCTCCATTGTCTATAGCCATTTTTTCCTCGTCGAGCTTCTTTTGCCTATCGTTATTCCGCTTTCTTTCTGATTCAAGTTTCTTTTCTTCCTCTTTCTTATAATCCTCAAAAGTCTTTTTTTCTTTAGCTAATGTAGATTGTTCTTGAAGATGCTGGTCTTTAATCTCTTCAGCTTTCTTTTCGATGGCCTTGATTCGAAGCAACATATCATGGAGCTTGCTAATATACCCTTCAACATTACCTGTCTTTTTAATGTCTTCTATTCTCTGAGCATCCTCTTTGGTATCTACAAGTTCCTCTACTGGGATTTCAGTTGCTTCAATGGGCATTTCTTTTTCAGAAAATGTTGTAATCTTATCCACCTGTTCTTGGCTAAGATCTGTCACAAACTTAGCACGAGAATCAACATTCTTATTGTTTTGGTTGTTCTTATTCTTATTCTTATTTTTGTTCTTATTCTTTGCCATTATTCCAGTGTATTAATGTAATCGTTAATTAAATCTGTCATAAAGTTGAAATACTCAACCGCATCAGCACTGGTAAATACCGAACTTCTGTCTTGAGACTCAGTGGTGCCATGACCAATGTGATTGCGCATTTCCGTTATACCAACGATAATATCAATTCGATTCTTGAAAACTTTAATAACCTTGCAGTCTTCAAGGTTCGGTTCACATGAAAGAGACATAATGAACTTCATCAAATAATCGAGAAGAGAACGACCTTTCCAATTTTTAGTTTTTAATTTTAATAAAACATTTGGAACGAAAGTAGTATCAGAAAGGATCTTTTTCCTATAGACAACTTTTAAGCAATCTTGTCTATCCACCTGTGCTGCATACTCACCAAAGTTATTGTTCAGGTCTTCATAAATGTCCTCTCTGTCGATTTGGTCTTGTAATAAGATACTCTCAATAGCAGATTGCATATTTATGAAGAACATTTGCTTCTGAGCATGACTGATTAATTTGAAGTCATTACGCTCCATTCTCATGTAAGAATTAACTACAGCATGTATAGCTTGCTGAATATTAGAGTCCATTCTCTCGTATTTATCATCAAATGTGATAGCGATTCTTTCCTGGACCTGTTCTTCAAACCATTTAATACTTTCATCAAATTTACGGTTGTTTTCTGTTACTACATCCTTAAAGGTGGTGAACAGAACAGTCGAAAATTGCTTATTGGTTTTCTTTTCCTTTTCAAGATACAGCTTTAGCTCATAATTATTCCCTTTACCGAAAGGATCAAGAACAAGCCAGTCATCATCATATCCATTATCCCCTTGTGGAAGATATATGTAGGTACATACCATCACAGCCTCCGGTTTATTGTCGGGGATAAACTTAATCTGAAACATTTGTTGAGTAATGTCTTCGATATCGCCATCACCCTCCATATCCCTGTAAGTGGAATTTTTTATAACTTGAAGAATTTCTTCATCTGAAGGAGGAAGGGCAAGTGTATTTACACTCTCAATAATGTTCAATGGGGACTCTACAGACCTTGTTCCTCTCTCTGTATTATAGACAAGCTCACCATTGGAAACTTCGGCAAAATTAACTTCTCTCTGGTAATAAGGAAATAGTTCATTACCGTCATCGTATGAGAAGATATAGCCAATTTGCCTTTGAGAATCATCTACTATGAATCCTTCAGCATTGTTCCGCATCTCTTCTCCTTCTGGTGTCAGGAATCCTGTGCTAAGTAAGAGTCCCTTACTTTCAAGCTGGGAAACAATAAGATTGATTAAGTGCTCGTCAAGATGCAATAACTCTGCAATCTTTGCATTACTAATCTGGGGCATATACTTTAATTTTAGTACAGCCTTTTGAAAATAATTCAAACCCGATGTGAACTTATTGGTCTGAACTCTATACATGCTCATTGGAATAGAAACCAATAGACATTTGTCACTTGGTTTCGACATTCCCATGAAAATTGTCTTATCAGATTCTATTGCCATATGGTTTATTCTTTGTTATTTTTGCATAAAATTCATAAATGCCTGGCACATACTTTTCAGCATAACTATCTTCAAACATATTGGCATCGCCAACAACTATGACTAATTTCTGTGCTCGTGAGAAGGCTACATTCAAACGGTTCTTTAAGGTCAAGAATCCAAACACTCTTTTTTCGTTTCCGTCTTCTCGACTTTGACTATTGGAACGAACGGTACTGAGAATCACAATATCGAATTCTTTTCCTTGGAAGGAGTCCACCGAACCGATACGGAATTTTTCCTTATCTCCATCGATTGTTCTATATTTCGGAGCAATGCTATAACCTTCTTTGTCTTTTATAACATAACCATGTTCTGGTTTTGCAGCTTCTTCAAATAGCGTTGTGACCTGCTCTGAATAGAAGGTAATAACACCGACAGAAAGATTCTTGAACTCAGGATCATCTCTAAGTTCATCTATAATAGACATAATTCTTACAGCTTCAGCTTGCCTACATTTACTCTGACCTTTGCTCTCAGGTTTGTCCCCCGAAACATTACAGAATATCATTGTCTTGTCTTTCGCCCATGGGATAGACAAGTGATGTTGTTTTGTCTCGTATAATTGTTCACTGCCTGGTTTAAGCATACCTTCTCCTGTTTTTGGGTTTTTATAGTACGTGTTACTAATAAAGTCGCCAATAGTAGGATGCATTCGGAATTGTTCATTAAGAGTGATGCATCTTTGACGTTTCGCTTTTTGAACATTTTCAAATATAATACCAAACAATGACTGTTCATAGAGTCTGCGTTTTTCCTTCTTTTCATCAATGTCCTCAATCATGGCGAGGCTTCTTTCTGCAACGTCGGATTCGAGAATGTGAGGAAGCTGATTTTGGTCACCAACCATGATAATACGGTCTTCAGCCTTGACCATCGGAATGATTAAGTCAAGGGGATTAGAACGTGCAGCCTCTTCCAAAATAACATTCTTTATATGAGAAAAATCCTTCATCTCCTTACTTCCTGCCAACTGATTTGTGGCTGCTACTGTATCACCATACTCTTGAAGTGAATGGCGAATATAGGATGAATTTCCATGAAGATCCTTTTTCAAATCAGACAGGACAGAGCGGATAAAATCATCCTCATTTTCGTAGTTGGTCTCTTCGTACCTGCGAGCACAAACGGCAGCATCTTCAAGCCATGATAATATTTCATTCTGAAAGTCTTTCTCCACCTGTACCTTTTGAGCAGTAATTTTCTCGACCATAGATGTTTTGAAAGTTGAAAACTTCTCCAAACAATCAGAGTCAGGATTAATCTCAGGTGCATCTTCGAGGAACTGGATATCTTCTTCATTTAAGTCGAATCCTGCCTGAAGTACATCAGCGATGATTACAAGAGTGTTACCGAAGTTATATTCATCTTTGGTAGTTGGAATGCTGTTAATTAATTCAAGGTCTCTTTCATTCTTTCTTATAAAAGATCTAACTCCGCTTTTTATTTCGCGTAACCTATCAAAGGATATTCCTGTAATAGGAGTATCTTCAGGAACTATTTCCGTCACGGTTGCGATTATTTCATCAACATTCTTTTCTTTTGAAAACAAGGCTGCTAGTGAGCTGAGCCGTGAAGAAACACGCATTTCAGACTCTCCACCACGAGAATCTATTTCTTTTTGTAAATCCTTCTCATAATCTGAAATAAAACGTTCCTCAGCTCTTACACCCATTGTCTTCTTTCCCACTTTAACAGTCGGAAGTCCATGAGTGTACACCTTAGATGCAAGATGCTCTATAGTGTCATTCTGAAAAGCTGAAGCTAAGATGGTCTTAACTGCACTGTCTTTTTCTTTTTTATCGGCAAGTTCCAATAACCTGTGACAAATGGCTGCAACGACTGTAGTTTTACCAGTTCCCGGAGGCCCCTGAATAATCGTAATATCATTCCTGTTATTAAGTGCAATTTCAACAGCCTCTTCCTGATTCTTAGTAAGATGTTCGATGCCGAATTTCTCTCGAAGAAATTTCTCTGTCTTTTTGCTCCATGCAGGGATATGTTTATGTGTATCCTCGAACATCTTATCTGCTTCGTTTTCAATAGCAAACAACAAATTCTGAAGAACGATAGTACGTCCCTTAAAAAGTTGTTTTACTGCCTGAGAACGGCGCTTGTCAACAATTTCATTGCCAAGCAAAGATAACTCTAAAATACCAGAAGAAGGGAGACGGTATAACTCATCCTCAAACATCGCTTCACGATTATGTGGATTGAATTTGAGCATTGTAACGATAGGCGGCTGCGTCTTATCACATACCAACTGAAATTGTGGTTCTGAAGATGCAAGACGATACAATAATGATGTCTGATCTGGATTTATCTCTAAAACAAGATGAGCTATACCATTTTTAGGCTTAGTACCAAAATGGTATGCAATCTTTCCAAGTTCATCACTCTGTTCTCTTGCAATTTCTAACTCTATTCTGGAGTACTCTGTCCATAATCCCATTAAAGCTTCTCCACTGTGAGCTTTGTTTACAAGAGCGTCATGGGCTTCCTTTGCCTGGCCGATGTCAACAAAATCAATATTCTCGTATGCAAGTATGTCAATCTCATCAAATCTTGTAGGAAAACAGATTTTGGAATATATCTCTTTCTTAACAACTCTGACGTTTTCTTTATGCTCATTCTCAACCAATGGAACATCAATAAAACGAGGAATGTCCTTCTCCTTGTCAGAACGGATTCCATAAATGTTCCAATTCTTGCCTCCATTTTGCCATGCTTTAACAAACAACAGTTTGTATTTACCGGCATCGAAGACATAATTATTTGAAAGATTCTTCTTCAGCTGTTCGGAATTAGCAGTATGGAAGGAAATCTTTGTACTGTCGTCGTAAGCAATATCCAATTGAGATAGGGGTGTGACAGTTCCACACTCAACATATTTGAATGCAAACAGTCCCTTATTTTCTGATGGCTCAATCCAAAAGAGATAATTGAAGGATGGTGGCTCCGATGGAGCTATATTGGGAGTTTCTTTGAATCGTATAGTGAATAGCTTTTCCTCAATACTATCGCTGTTCCCCTTCTGTTGAATGGTAAAAAGAGGACATAGAGTGTCCCATTTTTGAAGATATATAGGTGCACAACCTTCTACATGAATATCATCATCTATATGACATTCAAAAGAATTGGCAAAAGCTTCTTCTGCGAATAACTCATATATTTTTTCAATTTTCTGCATATATCATGTTGTTATTTAATTGAACATTTAATACTCGTTGAGTTTCATCTATCGGTTTTAGAGAAAGAATCAACTTCCTAGGATTTTTAGTCGGAAATACAATCTTTGTCGGTTTGTTAATTGTGTGTGCATACCTTTCACCCCTTTCAGTTGAAGCATAGAACGATAACCCATTAAGTGGTTCAAATACGACAGCAATATCAGGCTCTCCTTCAAATGAAACAACTTCAATAGACAGTAAATCTTTCACATTAAATGTGTCTGTCATTAGGTGTCTTGAATTTATATATAGTTTATTAAATTTGTTTACAAGGAGAACTCCAACAGGGTCAGAATATAACTCTTTCTCTGTTTCAGAGAAAGTATATGTCTCTAAATCAAATTTTTTATCTATATGTTGAATTGCAACGGCAATTGGGAAAATTGGCTCATCTTCACAAAACGGACAGAAATCCTCATCTTCTGAGTAAAAAAACTCGGTTTTGCAATGATGGCAATGTTTTAGTTGTGAATAGGCATCATAAAGAGCATCAACCCATTGATACATTGATGGTCTTTTCATAGGGTCATCTTTCCCCATTTCAAAGGTATGTTTAAACAACTCTCTTATTTGGGGAGTAGTGAAATAACAGTCATAATATCGGTGGCTTAATCTGTTAAGTGAGTCTTTTCTATAATCAATCCAAGGAAGATTTCCTCTCATGGCATCATTTATAGAGAACCTTCCTTCTATAACTGCATCTCCTATGAATGGATGACAGAAAGCCAATAACTCGTGCGTAATAATTGCAAAGGAATAGCAATCGCTCATTGGTGTATTTGGCATACGCCTGTTAACAATTTCTGGGGCAGCGTGGCTGGCGTAAATGAATACATTTCCTAATCCAGAATAGTAGTAATTTGTTTCAGGAATTGTTGACTTAACATTCCTTTTGGAGCTTTCAATGTTGATATACTCTGGAACAAAATCTTTATAGACCTTGTTCTTTCTATGGTAATCTGCCAATTGTTCAGCTAGAGAAATAAGAATTTCAATTCTCCTTTTTATACCTCCAGTAGATATAAACCAATTGTCAAAATCTTCTTCTTGATTTGCCCAACGGTAGTTTGTTATATTTGCGATTTCCGTTTTTGAATCATTATTGCTGTTTGACGATTTTTGTTTTAAGAAAGAAGCGTATTTCTCGTTAAATGATAGGACTTGATTCTTACGAGATTTATTATCTTTTTTCTCCTCTATAGGCTTTACGGGCTCAATCAATTTTACTTCTTCTTGTTTTGCAACTTGCTCAAAAGAAGGAAATCCAAATTCATTGATTGAAACCAGTCTGCAAAGTATTTGTTTGGGAGTTGACTTGTGTTCTTGCCAATCAAACATTGGGACACGACAGAGACAGTCTAGATATCTTACGATATAGGTCTTTCTCCCTTTAATTTCAACAACCTTTTCAACGGTTAGTTTTAATTGAGTCCCTATGTTATGTTTGACTGTTGTCATTTCTATTTAATCTTAAGTTTTTATAAAAGTCATATGTACAATTTTTTGGGGCTTGGTGCAAAATTACACGTCTGCTATGCAGTCATTCTTCATAGTAGAATATTTTTTCACGCAATCTGCTATTTTTTCTGCAATTTCATCTCTAAACCATGCAGGAAAAAGTACTTCCACGTCTGGACCAAAAGACAAAATCTGTTGTTCCAACTCACGGGTGGGTTTGACTTCTAACGATATAGTACACTCATCTTCATTAACCACAATTTGTGATTTATGAATAGGCTTTGAAGTTACATACGGGAATCGGGTCTGCGTAAAACGTAGGATAACCATCTCTTTCTCCACGTCATCATAGGATATAGAGACACCAACAATATCGTCAAAGAAATTACCAAAGTCTATGGATGTGTTTGGCTTGAAAGGAACTTTTGCCAATGAGATGTGCCGAATTCGGTCTAATGCTTTATTGGCAATCTTGCCAAATTCTTCTTCATAGCCAAACAGAAACCAACGGTTGTTATATTGCTTGACATGGTAGGGGTGAAGGGTTGATATTATTTCTTTACCCTTATATGTCTTATATGTAATAATAAGAGGCGTGTAATTTACCGCAGCATCTATTACTCCTGAAAGAAACTCCAATCCTTGTAATTGCTCATTCTGTTCAAAAGCCACCACATTCTTGCTATTCGATTTAATGCCAAAACGATATTCAAGATTTGAAATTACTTCTTCCAACCAGACATTATTAGGAACACCACGATAGCGGCTTAACATCTCAATAGTAGAACGAAGTTTCTGAACTTCGTCTGGCGAGAGCTCATTCTGAAAGATGGAAAAGTTTTTCTCAGAATAGCGATAATAGCATTTTTTATCATAATATGGCTTGGCATCAAGATATATTCCGTCAGGAAGTATCTTGCGGATAGCATTAATATCACTTCGCAATTGACGTACACTTATCATGGAATTGCTGCCTTCGACATCTTTCAGATGGTCATTGACTTTTTCTAAAAGAGTGTCAAAATCATATTTGTGATAGAAGTCACTGAAACATCTATCCAATACTTGATATCTGAACTGAGCATTCTTGTTTACAGGCATATTCTTTTACTTTGTTACTTGAATATACATCACATCATCTTTACTTGAATTGATTAGTTCTTTCACGTCCACTTCAAGTACGCGAGCTATTTCAAGAAGTGTTTCAAGTCCTAGTTGGGCGGAATTAGTACACCATTTAGACACGGTGGCAGGATCTTTTCCGATAGTTTCCGCCAACCATTTGCCTGTACGTTTTTTCTCGGCAAGTACTACTTTTATACGATTAATGTCTTTTGCCATTGTCTTAGATTTAATTATTTATGTAAAAGTACAAATAATATCTTCAAAAACGACAAGTTTACCAAAATAAGTTTACCAAAATAAGTTTACCAAAATAAGTTTACCAAAATAAGTTTACCAAATAGAGACGATTCTTTGTGTTTTAGGCAAATTTATACTATATAATTCAAAAACACTTCTCATACTTTCCCCTTAACGACTTTTCCCGAATAACCACAACTTACATATTAGCTCTCAGACGATCAAAGGTGCGAAGTCCGTATTTGGTTTTGATTTCTTCCAAAGTCAAGTTAGTGTTAGCAATAAGTAGAGTTCCGTGTTTCTCTATGCTATCGACAATTTCGGAAAAGACGATGTGGGGATTGCCATAATCATAGAATGGGCTCGGTCGATATTCGTGCGACCAAAGTAGGTGAAGATTCGTCCTTGCAGAAAATGATAAATTGGTCAGAGAATCGGAAAATAACAAGGCTCCGATGCAGCGTATTGTGGACAAATGGGCGACATGGCTCGTCCCTATTGCCCTGCTGATAGCGGTTGCCGCCTATTTCATTACGGGAGATTTGGAACGTGCGGTAACGGTGCTGGTCGTTTTCTGCCCGTGTGCACTGGCTTTGGCTACACCCGTATCGACCATTGCAGGCATCGGTCAGGCGACAAAATACGGTGTTCTGATAAAATCGGGAGAGGCGTTGGAGCGTATGGGCAAGGTCGATTGCATCACGTTCGACAAAACTGGAACACTTACCGAGGGCAACCTAACAGTCTGTAACGTAATCAGCTTTGTCCCCGATATGGATGAAGATGAAATACTGCATTGGACGGCATCGTCGGAATCCCATTCCGAACATCCTCTCGGAAAAGCCATCGTAAAATATCTGCTCGGCAGAAGCGAAGAACTGACCGACACGGAGAATTTCCGCATGTATCCCGGAAAAGGAATCGAAGCGGAATAGACGGCAGGTGTTATGCGGCAAGAGTGATTTTCTGGACGAACGCGGCATTGCGCTCGACAACCGGATACTGCTTGTTCTCGATACCTTGCGCAACGAAGGGAAAGCCGCTGTCCTGACCGCAGTCGGTTCGACATGCGTGGGACTTATTGCACTTTCCGATTACCATCCGCCCCGACGCAAAAGATATGATAGCGGAACTGGAACGCATGGGCGTGGAAGTGGTGGTACTGACTGGCGACAACAGACTGGCAGCCGATTATCTGGCCAAGCAAATCGAAGTAAAAAATATTCGGGCGGAGCTGTTGCCGGCGGAAAAGGTTTCGGCCATCACGGACTTGCAATGCCAAGCAAAAACAGTGTGCATGATAGGCGACGGAGTAAATGACGTGCCCGCCCTGAAAACAGCCGATGTGGGTGTGGCAATGGGCAGCATGGGCAGCGACATCGCCGTCGAATCTGCCGACATCACCTTAATGGGCGATGACATTGCCAAAATCCCTTATCTGAAACGGCTGTCGAATGTGGTCATTAAATCCATCAAAATCAATATCTCACTTTCGATGGCTATCAACTTCGTTACCATAACACTTTCCGTATTGGGATTGCTTAACCCCATCACGGGAGCATTGGTACACAATGCTGGATCGGTGTTGGTGGTCTTGAATGCAGCGTTGTTATATGATAGAAAATTGTAAATGCAAATTAGGGTTTATGACATTAACGGATATATCGTCTTGTAGATATTTGATTGGTTATAGATATTGATTTAAATGGCGAAAATATGTTCGCTTTATAAGAAATAAATCTCCTCCGATTCTCACCTCAATAAACTCGGAGGAACCAATTTATTTACTTATTAAAGACGAACATTTATGACACACCATATAACAGCGGATCGTTTGGTAGAATCTGCCATCAAAATCGTTTCGGAAGACTTGCTCTGGGATTTCGATAACATGCTCCGTTCTTTTTGTGACGGGGAGAACAACCAAAAAACTGTTTTTCGCATCTTACGCTATGTGCGTATCCGCCTGCACGTATTATGCGAATCCGTTCCGAAAGAGGACACGGAGGAGAACCGTGCCCGGATTCGCTTCCTGCATATCGTTATCGGATATATCGACACTGAACTGGATATATTGAGCCATTACAGCGACACTTATCCTTCGAGCAACCGTCGTTGGACGGGAGCTACCGCTGAGCTAATCGAGTTGATATACGCCTTGCACGAGATGAAGCGTATCGACGACGGAGAAACAGCCATGAACGAACTGGCCGGATTTTTCGGTGGAATATTCGGTATTCGTCTCGATGCGCGAAGTCTTTACGACGCTTATACAGATATTAAACGTCGCAAAGGCGAAAGCCGCACCTATTTTCTCGACAAGTTGCGCAAGCGTTTGAACCTACGGATGCAACGTGACGATGAAAAGGAACGAGAGCGGCGGCGCTGATTAAAATAATGCGGATAGAAAGTTCTGTTCGCATTTTGCACATAAACTCTACGATTCCCATTTGTTTGTTTTGCAATTTCCCCAAAAATCACTACATTGGCATAGAGTTGTTCGACGAGTTGCAAAGTGCAGCAGTTCAGCGCAGTTACAAGGTCGCTAAATCGTTACCGACAACTTTCTTCCTTTCTGCTTTACTCTGTCATTCAGACAGATACATGAAAGTTTTTTATCAATACAAAGATAGTATTTTTTCTGCAAAGACCGACAATATCCGGTCCAAATTTTATGAAATAATCCATGTTGAAAGTACTTCCGTAGCCGAGTCCCCGTAACTCACAGGCAAAGGTAACTCGTGTCCTATTCGTACAAGCAAGGTCAAGCCCCTCGGGTATCGTGGAAAAATCATCCTCGCCCGGAGGGCTTGCGGTATTTTTCCCGCCAACCTTGCATGTACGGGACACGACCTTTTAAAGCCTGTAGTTTCGGGAACTCCGGCCCCGAAAAGCCGGACTAACAAAAAATAAGATGTTATGTCACAGCTGGCAAAGAACAAGTACAGTATCGAAAAGCTCAAGGAATTGAATGTTTCCTATGATCATGAACATTGGCTGACGCAGGAAGATGTGGATATGGCCAACACTTATGTACAACTCATCGAGCGGACACGCTCGGAAGTCACACCGCAAATCGGCGACAGGCTAGTATATGTAACCGAACATGGGGACTATTACGGGCACGCCCTTATTGATAGCAGGAGCGCAAAAGAAGGATGCCTTTCCGTATGTGAACAGCCGCATGTGCCGTTCGTGTGGAAAGAAGATGGAAACATCCGTCTGAGTGTCAGCGGAGGTGCATTCCACTCAGTAAATCCGACAGACTTGAAATTCCTGAAATGGACGGAAGGCGCGTTCAAGGACTGGGGGCATTGCGGTGCTTGCGCCAACGGTTCGGTGACATTCCTTGCTAAGGTACCGTTATGGTTCTATGCCGAACCCAATCCTAGGTATGGTGACTTCTCTACCGAAACCTATCGGAAGTTTTATCTGAACAAAAGGGAGGAATCGGAAAATGGCAATCTTTATCAAGGATTTGAAATCGCTTTCCGGGATGAAGCCGAGTTCCGGCAGTTCCTGAACGACTATGAAGGAACGGTGTTCAAGGGAAATTGGGAAAATCAAATCGTGTTATGGTGTTTCCGTCGGGAATATGTGTTCCTGCCTTCCGCCGAATGGGAAAAGATAGATGCTCCGGTCACAGAGCGCAGGCTCAACTTCTATCCCGAACAGGTCAAGATAGTCAAGGACATGGAAAATCACATCACCTGCTTCTACCGAATCAAACCGGATAATTTTTAACATTTACCCCAAACAGATATGCAAACGACAACAGTAACCAAGGCCGGCAACGCTCCCGACCTGCTTTCCGGTATTATGAGCGTGCAAGTGAGAAACGAGGACAAGATTACAGAGCAGGACCGGATTTATTGCCAGACGCAGCAAGACCTGCTTTATAAGACACTCGACCAGATTGACCGTTGGTACGCCGTCTTCAAGGAGGAGGCAGAACAGTACCAAGCCGAGCGCAAGTTCCATTACGAGGAGAACGGCAAGGTGTCCATGCGGGATTTCTATACTTACCATAACGACAGGGACGACTATTCTCACAACGAGTTCAAGCCGTTCGACCTGATCAATGACCTGGTGGATAAGAACCGCAACGCCAATGCGAACTTTGCGGGCCGCATCATTTCTTATTTCAACAGGACTTACAACGTGTCGGTCCCTGAATATAAAATAGACGAAAAGGCCCTTCAGATGGGCTCTCGTCCTGTCTATGAGACATATGTAGATGTGGTTATCGAACACTTGGGTGGCAAGAGTTTCCGGGAAACGGCGGTGGAGGAACTTCTTGCCAGGGTTGCCAGAGTCGTCAAACCTTCCTGCTGGAGTAAAGTCAAGACGGAGCTGAAGAAGGACAGGATTGTATTTCCCGAAATCATCCGTTTCGACGATTATTACATACAATACAACAACAGGTGCAAAATCAGTTACAACTATGGCGGAGAACTGGAAACCCTGTGTGCCGGTATCGCCTACGGTGCGGACGACATACTGAACGGGAATTCAAAGATGATCATCCGTTTCGATGACAATGACGTTTCCGTCACCGACTGGTACGACCTCACGACCACCAATGCCGAGCAGATCCGGTTCTACAAGAACGGACGCATCGATGTCCGGTTCAAGGACAGTGCGGCAGCCGAGAGTTGTTTCAAGCGTCTGCGTCTGGATGAAATCACCCTAAGAGAGAACTGACCATGATAAGATTCATACAGCACCCCGTAAGGCAACCCTTGCGGGGTGTTTTCATTTTTAACGATAAACAGATAAAGCCATGTATGCCATCATCCCCCAACAGATACCGCAAGGTATGCGTGCCGAGGTCAACGAAAAGATACTTTTCGCCATAGACTCCGGCAAGGGCCTCATTCCGGCGGAGAGCATCTACAACTGCTACACCGGCATCGGAGGACTGCACAACCTCAGGCAGTCCGATTTTGCCAATTACCACGAGTACGCCGAAGCGAAGAAGGAGTCCGAGATGGGACAGTTCTTCACCCCGCATGAAGTATGCCGGGACATGGCGGATATGCTTTCTCCCACCTCCTCGGAAATGATACTTGACATGTGCTGCGGCATGGGCAATTTCTTCAACCACCTGCCCAACCTGCATAATGCCTACGGCTTCGACATAGACGGCAAGGCCGTTTCCGTGGCACGATACCTCTATCCTGATGCACATATCGAGAAATGCGACCTCCGGCAATACTATCCGGAACAACGCTTCGATGTTGTCATCGGCAATCCTCCTTTCAACCTGAAGTTCGACTACAAACTGTCGCAGGAATACTATATGGACAAGGCTTACAATGTGCTTAATCCGGCAGGAATCCTGATGATAATCGTGCCTGGCTCTTTCATGCAGAGCGGATTCTGGGAAAAGACACGGATAGCCGGCATAAACAGTAATTTCTCCTTTGTCGGTCAGACGAAGCTGGCCCCGTCAGCCTTTGCCGCAGTCGGAGTCCATGACTTCAATACGAAAATCATGGTATTTCTCCGTAAATCGGCCCACATCGAGATGCAGGCTTACAATGCGGAGGAATTCATAACGGCGGACGAGCTGAAAAAGCGCATCGGCGAGGCAAGGACGATGAAACACCGGTTGCGTTTCGACCTGATGCGCGAAACCAACCGGATCGACAAGGAAGAACTTGAGCTGTTCGAGTACAAACTTGCCAAGTACCTGTACGAACTGAAAGCGCACGCCAAATTGAACAAGCATATAGACAAGGCGGAAGCGTTGGTCACGAAGTTCCGTAACCAGAAACCGCCTGAGAACGCCACACGGGAGCAGGTAAGCCAATGGGAGAAGAACAAGCTGACCCCGAAGAAAGTGCTTGCCGTCATCCGCAGATACATCACCTCGCAAAATACCGTACCTCGCAAGGAAGTGGCATTGGTGAAGACCTCATACGGATTCAAACTGAAACAATATGCCTCGCGACTCCTTGACAAAGTTCCGCACAAGGCGGCGAGTATCAACGACCTCGTGCTGGAACGTGCCGAACTGCCCATGCCGGAAGTGCCGACAGAAAAGAACATGCGTCAAATCCGTGCGGCGGAAAAACTGATACGACGCAAGCGGAGAGAGTATGAAATGCAGAACAGGCAGTTCTCGGAAATGGAGGAAGATGGCAGGTTGAAAGAATGCCTGGACCGGTGTGCATTCATCAACAAGGACGGCGAGACCTGCGAGTTCACCACGCTCCAGAAACATGACCTGAACCTCGTCTTGCAGAAACGCCACGCGCTGCTGAACTGGCAGCAAGGCTCGGGCAAGACAGCCGCCGTGTACCACCGTGCCAAATACCTGCTCAAATTCCGCAAAGTACGGAATGTCATCATACTGGCTCCCGCCATCGCCACCAATATGACATGGATACCCTTTCTCTCGATAAACAGGGAACAGTTCCGGGTGGTAAGGAGCAATGCCGACCTTGAAACCGTACCGGTAGGCGTATTCCTTGTGCTCTCCACCTCCATGCTCGGAAAACTGAAACGGGGGCTGGCAAGGTTTGTCAAACGCAGTTCAAGAAAACTGTGCCTTGTTTTCGACGAGTCGGACGAGATAACCAACCCGTCGTCACAACGTACAAGGCATATCCTTGGTCTCTTCCGCCGCCTCAAATACAAGATACTCGACACCGGTACGACCACACGTAACAACATCTCTGAACTGTACAGCCAGTTCGAGCTGCTGTATAACAACTCCATAAACATGATTTGCTGGAGCGGCAGAGTGTACCACGAGAACAGGGACAAAGAGATAGAGGAAGAAAACAACCCGCACTATGGCGAGCCGTTCCCTGCCTTCAGGGGGCATGTGCTTTTCCGGGCCTACCACTGTCCGGGGAAATCCACCGTGTTCGGCATTGAGAAGCAGAACCAGGATGTCTATAACAAGGAGGAACTGGCCGGGCTTATCGGCAAGACCGTCATTACACGCAAGTTCAGGGACTTTGCCGGAGAGAAATACAAGATATGGACACATACCGTCAGCCCGTCCGACGGCGAGCGTGAGGTTTACCGTGTCATCATCGAGGAGTTCTGCCGCATCTGCGAGTTGTATTACAATAGCACGGGGGATGCGAAGAAAGATGCGGGGCTGAGGCTGATGCGCCAGATCAAGCTGCTCATCAAGGCCTGCTCCGTCCCACACCTGATAGATGGCTATTCCGGCGACGGGATTCCGAACAAGACAAGGTACATCGAGAGGCTGGTGCACAAGATACCCGGCAAGGTGGCTGTCGGCTGCACGTCCATAGCCGCATTCGACCTTTACGAGAAGCGTCTCCGCGAATGTTTTCCTGACCGTCCCGTATTCGTGGTCAAGGGCGACGTGGCGTTCAAGAAACGGCAAAGCATCGTGACGGAGTTCGATTCCACCATCAACGGCATACTGGTCTGCACGCAGCAGAGCCTGAGCAGTTCGGTGAACATACCCACCTGCAACGACGTGATACTTGAATCCCTGCAATGGAACATCCCTAAGATGGAGCAGTTCTACTTCCGTTTCATCCGTCTCGACTCCAAAGAACTGAAGGACGTGCATTATGTCACCTACAAGGACTCCGTGGAGCAGAACCTTATGGCTCTGGTGCTTACCAAAGAGCGGCTGAACGAGTTCATCAAGACGGGTGAAGTAAAGGAACAGTCGGAAATCTTCGAGGAGTTCGACGTCACCATGTCCGTTATCGAGAGCCTGCTGGTCAGGGAGTGTGACAGCGAAGGCAGGATACACATCAGCTGGGGAAGCCAGCGCATAATGAACTGACAAGATGGAAAAACAAATGAGAAACCGCAGATTCCATTCCACAGGCAAAGGTTGCCCGCCCCCTTGCCGGCAGGGCAAGGTCATGCCGCAAGCGGTTTTCGGGAAAATCATCCTCGCCGGGGGCTCCGGTATTTCCCCGAAAAACCCTGCACTGCCGGGGTGCGGACCTTTTGGAGCCTGTGGAATGAAATCCCCGGTTCCGCATCATAAACTATAATGAAGAATATCATGGACTTGAATCAGGCGGAAGTGGCAGTGACCACGCAGCATCTCATGGACATGGGGCAGGAAAAAGACAACCTGCTGCAAATGTCCGACTTCGGCGACATGGGGGAATTCCTGTGCACCTGCTCCGAACTGTTTCCCGAAGAGGAAACACCGGAATACAGGTACACGAGATGGGAGGAGATCCCGGACCTGCTCATCAACCGGGAATGGCTGTGTTCCAACTTCTTCGAGATAAGGGAGGCGATGGAACAGCTGGAGGAACCCGACAAGGATTGTTTTTTCGACTGGTGTGACCGTTACGGGCATGACATCGGTACGGAAGACCCACACCTGTTGGTGGCGCACTATATCGAACTTTATGGAAATGCGACCTATACCGACGATGAGCCTTGCCCGGACAGTGGGGATGACAGCCTGCTGTACTACCCGGGCATATCAAACAATTATTTCGACACGGGCATTCCCCGCTTCGAGATATTCGATGACAATTACGATTAAAACATATACAAGATGGAAATCAACTTCAAAGGACCGGTAATGCCGGTTGACCCCTATTCGCAAATGGCGTTTGTGGAGATACTGAACATTCTCCTGACGGCAGGGCACATCGTGGATGTGAACAGGTTCCTGATAAACAGGAATGCCAATCCGCAATTCGGCTCGTTGTCAGGATATTTCAGATGGTCATTCTCCGACAACCACTTTACCCTGTGGCAACGGGTGGAATACAATTCCCCGATCTGCTTCAGCCGGCGTATATTCAGCATCCATTTCGGGATGCTGGCAAGCCGTGACAGGAAAAGAGACTCACTCGCATTGAACTGAAAATGACGGTCATGGATACGATAACGATAGCAAACAGGGAGATCGCGCTGATGGCTTTCGACAGGCTGCGCAAGGAAGACAAGAAGGATTCCGCATTGAAACTTGCCCGGTGCATGTTGCAGAACGCAAGCATATCGCTCGGCATAGGTGATATCGACTGGGACATAGACATGGCGATACGGCAGTGCGGAGGAGTGCCAAGAACAGGATACAGATACACGGCTTATTTCCACTTCAACCGGAATACGGAAATGGCAAAGGAAATATATGACAAGATCGTGAAGGAACTGTATGGATAACGAGAGTAATAAGGAGGCGACCGGAAGGTCGCTTCCGTCATTTATAACGGTATGTACGGGAAAAGGAATCCTGCCGTACACAGGTAACAAAATGGATGAACAGAAAACATTGACATTGGATTTCATCAAATCCCTGATGGAACCGGCCTATACGCTGATATGGACGGACTACAATGACAACCTTGACAACCATCGCGGACTGATTCAAAAATGCCTTGACAGCAAGAGCTGCGAACATTTGTGGGAAAAGGCAGACGAGTGGTACAGCGATGCCGAATGGGAGGCTGTCCGTGAGATTATTGCGAAACTGAAAGAGGAATGTACCGTATTCTATGACTTTGACGAAGAAGAGGTGGATGACTTCTTCGATGAGCACGAAGATGAAATCCGTGACGAGATTTACAACCGCAACGATTCGGACGTGGTGAAGGAATTGATAAGGCACACGGACGACATTCCTATCCGTGTGGAGATGCTTTCCAACTATGACTGCATCAACTCCAACTGGTTTGAATCTCAAGGCGGTTATAGGTACGAGGAATCCTACTTCGGGGATATGGTGGACAGCCTGAACCTCAATCCGGCGAGAGTAAAGAAAATCCTGACAGAGCATGGCTACAGGGCTTACGGGCGTTTCCCGAACCGTAAGAACCGGAACGGCAAGGAGCAGGTTTCCTACGAACAATTCTACGAGGAGCTTATCAACTCCTGCTGCGGGGCGAACCTGCTGACATATATCGGCAGGGTAAGCCTGAAAGATTTGTACGATGCCGGTTTCTCTCTGAAAGAAGTCATCATACCCAAAGGGAACTGCTGCGGACTTTTCAGTTCGACGTATGGTGGTGGAAGCCTGCTTGAAATGGAGTTGAAGAAAGATGTAAAGCTGAAACTGGAAGTGAAAGATTATCACGGTTTCCGTTTCTGTCTGGATAACGAACGGTCCAACAATGACTGTTCGGTCCGGCATGTATATGGGGTGGACGACTCCTTTTTCAGTGAGAGGATAAGCCTTGTCGCCTCATAAAATCAAGTATCCACCATTAAAACCATAAAGTCATGAAAAAGAAATATGTCATCATCCTCTCCGAAGGAAAGGAATACCTGTGCTGTCACGAAGACGGCTGCTATTATGATGTATCCTGCCCGATGCGGTCATTTACCGAGGGCGAAGAAGATTTCGAAATCATGGATTCCGGTCAGAACCGGCATGGCAATACATATCCATACCATAAAAGGAAATTGAAACTTGTCCCTGGTTTTTATCCGAACGGCTGGCTTGCCTTGAGCCTGGAAGTACCGAAGACCGGGGAAGCCTATACGGTACTGACCGTCAACCTGGAGGATTTTCCGGCTTTCGGGATTCCCGAAAGGGCATTTGTTGACATCAACAACAATCCGGAAGCGATGGACTTTCTCATAAGATACAATCTTGCCGGAGATACGGGTTACAGGCGCAGGAGCGGATGGGTGGAATACCCGATGGTAAAACTGAACCTTCCCGAACTGTACCGGATATCACCGGTATCCTTCGAGGAATCGGGACAACAATCAATCATGTAACATCAACAACCAAATTATAGGAATTATGGCAAAATATGAAGTAAAGGTAAGATACGCCTTCGAGGGTACTTACACGGTAGCGGCAGGGGACCGCGAAGAAGCACAAAGAATGGTAGAGGAAGACTGCGGTCTGGTATTGGGCGGCAATATCCACACAACACGGGATGACGATGAAGTGACGGACTGGGATTTCGGCTGCCATCCCGACATGGAAATTCTCTCCATAAACCGGAAAGGCGGAAAATCCCCCGTGTCACTGTTTGGAGACAGGATCGAGAAATTGCGAAAGGATATCATTGACGCGATACGGCAGTTGCTTCACGACCATGCCATGAACGCGATACGGTTTCCGGAAGAGGATTATGATCCGGTCTGGGTGGTATGGTTCAACGAGAACGGAGACCCTTATGAGTGCAGGGTGACAGGACTCCGGGTAACGGCAGGCGCCCTGATTGTCATTGCCGAAGAAAAAGAAGGCGCTTATGAAGTGGAATGCCACAGCCGGTTTGATCTTGGAGCAAGGAATATCGACTGGCTTTATGAAATGTATGATGTCATATGGCATCAGTTGGAAGATACCGAAGATGTAGAACTTCAAACTGAAAAATCATGAAATATCAAGCGGAAAATACCGTCTCCAGTTTCTTCTACTACATGTGGAACGCCTGGAGCGAGGAGGAATGCAAAGCCGTGTATGGCGGCATGTACCCACATTTCTGGAAAAAATGGTGCGTGGCGACAGACAAGGGCACATTCGGCGCGGCGGAACGGTTCTACCTGGAACTCTCGGAAGACAACCGCAGGGTTCTGGTGGAACGGGCCGTCTCGATATATGACGGACGACGCTTCAGAAACAGGAACAGTAACCAAAAAAATCAAACAGCATGCAAGGAAACATTATCAGTCTGATCAGCAGCTCATGCGGTTGCAGTCAAACGGAAGCACAGGAGTACCTGGACTCTGAAATCCGGTACCTGTGCGAATTGCAGGATGCAGACGACCTGAGGGAAGATGACATGGAAACGGCCTGTCTCAACCTCGGTCTTGACCTTGACTACCGGGAATATTTTATCAACCGCCTCGCAGGGACATAAAAAACTTATGGTTATGACTTATTTTCAGAACATACACTCATTGGCGGACCTGAAGAAGGAATACCGCCGACTGGCATTGCAGCACCACCCGGACAAGGGTGGCGACACTGCAATCATGCAACGGGTAAACACCGAGTTTGAAAGGCTCTTCGACGTTTGGAAAGACAAACCGGATATTACCGCGACTTCAACCGGATATGAATATGACTATTCGGGAGCCACGGCAAAGGAATACACCGAGTACGTGTATAACGAATACCGCTGGAAAGGCCGCAATTACAAGGGACAGCACGCCCCGGAAATCGTGGCGCTGGTACGAGCATGGCTCAAGGAGACCTATCTGGGATACAAGTTCTCTGTCAGACGGGAGAATTACCACTCCATCCATATCCGGTTGATGAAAGCGGATTTCGAGGCGTTCACCAAAGAGTCCGGGAAAGTTCAAGGTGATGTTAACCACTATCATATCGCTTCAGACAAATCCTTGACGGACAGGGCAAAAGACGTAATGATGAATATCTGTGATTTCATCATGTCGTACAATTTCGATGACAGTGACCCTATGACCGACTATTTTCACACCAACTTTTACCTGACGCTCGGAATCGGAAGTTACAAACAGCCGTATAAGGTGGAACCGCCCAGACTCGGCAGCAAAGACCTTCCGGAGGCATTCAAGCATCCGGAAGGTCCGGCACACAAGGCAATGCACCGGGCATTGGGCAAAGTGCGTTTCGGCTTCATCGAAAGCCGGAAGTATGCCGGGGAAATAATTCTGGGGGAAGACTGTTTCGGCTCACGGGGCGAACTCTATTTTTGGCCGAAGGAATATTCAAGCGCAAAAATGGCCCAAAAACGCATCGACAAACTGGAGGAAGCCGGAATAAGGTGCGAACTCACCGGCTATAACGGAGGATACATCCGCCTGCTCGGGTACACCCCTGAGATGAGAGATTCCCTGGAACGGGAACGTCAGGAGTATGCCGCCGCGTATCAGGCATGGTACTCAAAACAGAATTTGAAAACAATCTGATTCAGAAATTATGGATACAAACAATTTGGACAAGTGGTGGCACGGACTTCCGGAAAACACCAGACAGGCTATAGGAGACGATGGAATATGGGAAAAACTGGATATGCCGTCCCGTTCGGCGCTACACCGGTATTCCCAGCTTAGAATTTACGGAACGGCAAAGGACAGGGACGAGGAACGCACGCTGCTCAATGAAATCGCGTGCGGACTGGGCGACCTTGCCCTTGTCCGTAAAAACGGCATCGCGTTGGAGGAAATGTGCAACGGGAGCGGGGAATTTTACGATGAATACCAGGATCAGTTCAATATATTATATGACAATTACGGACACATACTAGAAAATATAAGCTGGCCGGACTGGATCGGACATACAATTCCGACAAACAGGGAACTGGTCCGGTTATTGGAACATCACGGTTACAAGCGTATGGAAATCGATACCGACAGAAGAATCCCGAAAACTTTCTATGTTTTCCGTCGTGGGTTGCACATCAACGCAAGCGAGGACTTGTCTTACCACATCATACCGCAACAGGACAGTTTCGGACTGGGGCGTTTTGCGGTATGCGCTACCAAAGACGGTGAAAGTTCCCAACTGGGAACTGACTGTGCCCGGCTCTTTTTGAGGCGCTTCCTTGCCTTCCTGAAGGGTGAAAGAAGCGGGAAAGAGATCATAGATGAAATATGCAACAACCGACAAACTGAACGATAGTATGAAAGCAAAAGTATTCAAGTACAAGTCTGACGGGAATACCGTCGTGGCTCCTTATATGGAACTGGAGCCGTACGCGGAGAATGTATATCTCTCCCTGTCTAGAAAGAACGAATATGGGAATGAGGACGATGACTGTTTCCATGTGGCCTGCCGGATTGAAAACGTTTATTTTTCCAGCGGGCAGTATTCACGCCGGTTCCTCAACGGAGAAAACCGCAGGGAGGAAGCCGCCGCCTATTGCAGGAACTGGATCACGGATACGCTTCAGGGAGCGGAAAGAGGAGCCTTCGTCAGGTTGATCTCCGTCCGCATGTTCGAGGCTCTCGGACTTGACGCCACCCCCTTGGTGCAAGCCCGTGAGGCGTACAAAAGGAAGCAGGAACAGAAACGCAGGGAACAGGAGGAGAAAGAGGCGGAAGAGCGTAGAGCGCGGGAAGAGCAACATCAGCGGCTGCTCGATGAACAGAAACAGAAATTCCTGGACGGGGAACGGATCACGGGAGGAATGTTCCTTGAAATCACCGGAAGGGAAGGTTTTGACATCCATATCAGAACCAAAGGGACATTCAACAGGCATGTTATGGGCATAAATAAGGAAGGAACCATCAGTTACCGGAAAATCAAGGGTCACCGGACTCCGGACTTTACCGGATGCCATAAGGCCGTGTCCGCCTATCTTGCGTTCATAACAGAAAAAGAGGGCAAACAATAAATGCTGGCGGTAACGGTCTGCTTCATGCAACTGTTACCGCTGCCATTTTCTGGCCTCACAACTCACGGTTCAGCGCCATTGCCAGCGGAAACATAAACCGGTTATAGGCTTTAAGCTTTCGCAGGTTCAGCACATATCCGGCATAGGGGTTGGTCAAATCGGTGTAGAAGAATACATCGGTAAATCCTGCATGTTCTTCCACAATTTCACCCTCCAACGGAATTTCCTCCACATTGAACCGCTCCAAAGTCAATTCTTCCAGACGGGCATGCTCCGCATTGCCCAATACGTTCAGGTTGCGGTTAAACAGCACGAACCCTTTCTTCCTGTAATCCACACGCATACCATACGGACGCTCCACAAGGAAAGCATCCGCCGCTTTCTTTATATAGTTTTCCATGATCCTGAAATTAGAAATTGCAAAAATACAGCATTTGTCCGGCAATGGCGAACAAATCAGGAAGATAATCGCCATGCCCCATGCAAAGCACACTACCGTGTATTTTATTTCCCACCCTGCAAAGGTAGTCCCGTGTCCGGTGTACCCGGCCAAGGTCAGGCCCCTGCGGGGTTGGCTGAAAGAAAATCATCCTCGCTTCGCTGCGGTATTTTCTTTCGCCAAACCTTGCGGGTACGGCCACGGGACTGTCAGGCAGGCGAGAAATAAAAATACCGGCTCCCAGAGCCGGACGTGTTAAACAGATAAAATACAAAAGTCATGAAAATCCTGAATGAAGAACATTTCGAGAATGTAAAGCGTTATGCAGAATCCATCGGTGACACCTCGCTCCAAAAATGTCTGGAACGGTTGAAAAGCTGGGAAGAAAATCCTGACTGTCCCAGCGAAATCTCACTCTACTATGACCATGCCCCGTACTCGTTCGGCTTCACCCAACGCTGTCCCGATGGAAGGACAGGCATCGTGGGCGGCCTGCTCTATCACGGAATACCGGACCGTTCTTTCGCCGTGACACTACAGCCGTTCCATGGATGGCAGATACACACCTGATGAGAGACAAACGACAGTATTAACTTTATAAAATTCAATTCAATATGGAAACGACATTGGCAGTAATGGAAAGACAACAGCAGTTTGACTTCCAGAAAAACGGAATTGAAGTGATGAACTTCGAGACACTTCAACGCACCTATAAAGAGAATGACATCTACAACAATCCGGTGCAGGGCATCTACCATTACCAGGTCATCCGGCGCATGATGGACATCTGCGAGAAATACAATCTTGATTATGAGGTGGAAGAAATCTTCGCTGCCCAGAACAGGAACAAGACACAGCCGGGAGTGAGCATCCTCCCGCAGGTTGAACAGACACATGGCGAAAAAGCCGTGGAAGCCCATATCCTGCGCCGTATTTTCGCTACCATCCGGATCAAGGATTGGGAGACGGACGAACTGACCACGACATTGGTCATCGCCTACCACCAGGACGGCATACAGGCAGCCATAGGCCCCTGCGTGCTAATCTGTCATAACCAGTGTATCCTTTCACCCGAGCGAAGCGTCTGCAATTACGGCAAGAAGAAAGTCTCGACGGAAGAGGTGTTCGAAACCGTGGATGGTTGGCTGGCCAATTTCGAGGTGAACATGAACGAGGACATCGAACGCATACAACGGTTGAAACGCCGGATTATATCTATGGAGGAAATCTATATGTACATAGGTCTGCTGACCGCGTTGCGTGTCTCCCACGACAGTTCGGACAGGGACCTCTCATCCTCCGTGGAAACCTATCCACTGAACCAGGGACAGATTTCCATCTTCACGGAAGAGGTGCTTAAACTGGCCATGAGCAAAGGACAGATTACCGCTTGGGAATTATACAATATAGCCACAGAGATATACAAGCCCGGAAAGACAGACTTCCCGGCCCTTATTCCACAGAACGGAGCCATGGCGGAACTCCTGCTTTCCCGTCTGCCGGAAGAGCTGGAAGTACAGGATGCCGTTCAGGTAAACTGACATGCAAGCTTCTCAAACCAAAGAAATAAGGGAGAACCTGACAGTGATAACAACTGAAAGGTTCTCCCTTTTTCATTTACTCTTCAAAAAGCAGCATGAATTCCACCTTCCTTCTCCGTTCAATGCTCGGAACCACTTTCCCTTTATAGCACCTGAAAGAGACATATTCCTTGTAAATATTACGGTCGCCCGACTCCAGTTTCTTCAACAGCCGGCTCTTCGGTCTTTTCCCATATCCTTTTAATCTGTAGGGTCCCACATTATATGAAAGGACTGCTGCCAACAAAGAATCACGTCCCAGATAACTGAACATGCGGCACAACTTACGGAGGTCTGCTCTCAGAATGGAATCGCCTTGTGCTTTTGTAATACCGTTGGTAAACCTCTCCCCGGGAAGAACTTTGTGACCCCACCCGACATAAGGCCAATACTTTTTCTCTCCATGCCAACCCTCGAATCGCTTGACACACTCGACCGCAAGACTGAACTTGTCCGGACTTACCTTTACCGGATTCTCCGCCCTTGAAGGCATACCTGAAAAAAAGACCGCAGCGGAAAGCACCGCAAACCATATTGCTTTTAACTTCATCATAGGCAGGACCGGCTTAGTGTCTGACTGTTGTGACCGGCAATTCCTTACTATCCGCAGTCACGACGGAATCCTCGTCCTCCGTCTCGTTGTTGAAGTCAAAAGTCAATTGGCAAAGCTGTGCCGGTTCGCTATTGTCCTCGAAATAGATGTCTATCGTCTGCTGGTCCTCGCTTTCAGAAGTGTAGTATAGCCTGAACACCTCCCTATCAAGGGGATAGCGGTCATTGGGCAGCAGCACCATCCCGTCATCCATACGGAGCGTACCCTTGCCGTCCGGCTGGAAATATCGGATGGTGTAGCGGGCATCGGAAAACCGTCCCTCACGTTTGAGTTCACACCGTATTTCCACCGTCTCGCCTTTCACAATACGTGTGGGGACAGGCAGGGTCTCCACCTTGAACGGATAGGACTGCTGTACATCCACTTCATCATTGCAGGCGGACAACAGACAAGCCACCAGACCCAGGAACAGGATTGCCGTCATTCCGACCAATCCTCTTTTTTTATTCAATGCATTCATATTCAATCAGATTTTAATACGTTATACTTAATTCTATTTTTACAGAAACTTGTTTTGCAAGTATTCGTTCAGATCCTTGTATCCTTTGTACAAAGAGGAACAGTCCACTATTTTATCCGCGTAGCGTTTGCGGAGAGCCTCCAGTGTGCACCGTCCGGCTTCGTCCCGGTCCAGGTAACAGTTGACTCTCTCATACCTGTCAAGAACGGGGAACGAGCGTTCCAGCAATGCCACCGAGTTCAGTACGAGATAGTCGTCGCCACATCCCAATTCAAGTTGCATCCACGAGAGGCAGTCGATAAACCCCTCGAAGAGATTGCAAGTATCCGAACCGTTGTCCATCAGCGAAATGTCTTTCGGGGAGAGACTGGCCTTAAAAAAGCGGTTGCGCACCTCGTATCCACCGCTGACATTCCTGAAACCGATGGCGAAATACCGCTTTCCGTGCAAGGTATACCTGATCTCCTTGCAGTTCGGCATAGCCACATCACCGCTAATGCCACGTTCCGCCAGATAACGGAGCAGGACTCTGTTGTGCAGCGGTCCGGACTGTACCTTCGTGAAACTTTCCTGCCTATGGGAATCCTCCCTGTCATTTTCCCCGGAGCGGAAAACGGTCTTGTGTTCGGGAGCAAGACCACCCCATATCTCTGTGATGAACTTGGCCTGCGTCTTGAAATCCCCGCTGCCGATAAACTCCCCGGCAAGGGTGAATATGTCGCCTCCCTGTCCGGTACCGAAGTCATGCCATATATCTTTACGGACATTCAGCTGGAACGAGGCGGTGCGCTCCTCCCGATACGGGGCCAGATACCAATATTCATCCCCCCGTCTTCTTGCCGGTTCATATCCCATCCGTGCCAGAAAAACGGCGATAGGAATGTCTCTTATCTCTTCTATAGTCATAAGCGATACGGTTTTAATGGATTATGAATTTTACGCCCAGACCGAACTGTGTCGTGAACAGGTCCAGAGAGCTTCCCCACAATACACGTTCCCGGATACCGGCAAGAAGGACGATGCGGTCTGTCAGGTATGCCTCAAGCTCCAGGGTTATCGCGCCGCCATAGACAAACGTATCCTTGGCGAGCAGCCTCGAACCGTCATACAGCATCCTCTCGCCCCAGTTCACGGTCTCATAGCCGGCCAGTGCGGAACCGCCGACCGAGAGGAAGACCGTCTTTGTCGGATCAGACAGGAATTTCAGGTAATAGCCGCCTTCTGCCGTGAACTGCGCACGGGGTACGCTCGCATTCCGATACCCGTAGTTCTTCATCAGATACTCGGCGCCTATGACCCAGCGGTTGGCTTTTGGGGTGTATCCGGAAACGGCAAATCCGGTATAATAATTCAAGGGGGACTTTGAGCCGTTCGCAAATCCTCCGCGCAATTCCACGCCCTTCATCCTGGGCAGGTATCGCTGGGCGTGCGCCCGCCCTGAAAACAGGGCAAGCGACACGACTGTAACAAAAAGGAACAGATACTTCTTCATGGCTACTTCACTTTAAGTTCGTTGATAACCTCGGCTCTCACGATGTCCTCACTTTCCACGGTGAAGGTCTGGTGTCTGCCACCGCCTTTCTCGTGCATCTCCACCACCAGTACCTTGTCCGAGGGGATGGTGAATTTGTCGAAGACAAAAACGGTGCGCCCGTCCTTTTTTCCTGCGACGGACGTTACATAGTCGTAAGCACGCAGTGGGAATATCACCTGTTCCTGGATGGCGGTACGTTTCATCAGCTTCTTGTCCACAATTTTAAAAGTCACGAAATCCACCTCATAAGGCACGTTGGAGCGGTTCTTTATCTGAGTATGAAAATAAAGCAGACCGTTGTGCGTATAGAGTCCGCGGAGCAGGTACTGGATGCCGAACGCCTTGCACCCGATATGCTTGATGTGCCGTCTGTTGTCCTTGTGGATGGACTTCGAGATAAGGTGTACCAATTTAGGCGATTCGCAGCCCAATTCCTTCAGGTAGATGTCAAGGGCGTTGTTGGGGCGGTTCACCTCACTTCCGTCATGAATGAAATCTTTCATCTCGATATTCAGCAGCAGCGGCTCTTCCGCATACTTCACATTGAAGGTGTAAAAACTTCCGCTTTCGGTAATCACGGACATGTTGGTTTCCTCACGGAAGTCCTTCACGGTGGCCTTTACACGGATGACATTCTCCGCACCGTCCGCCTTGCCTGCAATGAGGTTCGGAGAACCGAGGTCCACATAACGCACCGATGAAGGGAAAATGATGTGCGTGGTCTTTCCATAGGTCACTTCCAGCCCGTATGGAGGTATCATCCTGTCAAAGGTGAGTTTACGGGTCAGACCGTGATAGAGGTCTCCGTCCTCCTCTTTTTGAGGATACACATCCTTGGCCAGTGTGATGGCATTGTTTACCGCCGCTACGCTGTCGGCTTCATTTTGGGCGAAAGCGCCCACAGTGCCCCATGCAAGGGCAAGCATTACAAAAAACTTTTTCATGTCGATTGAATTTTAATGGATTGTTATTGATCGTTGTCTTGATAAAGCATCAGGGTATAGCCTGACTTGAGATGCACCTTCTCCTCACGCATCTTCCGGGATATATACTGCGAGACACCTTGTATGGCACCCTTTCCGAGTTCGGAAAGCAGCTGGTTGCCTGCCGACTGGTTGGTGATGGAGATGCTCGTGCCGAGATTCTGCCCCAGATTGGCGGCAACCTCCCTGACGGCGTTAGCCTCCATTGACCCCGGAATGAAGATGCCGCCCTGCCCGTCATTGTCATACACGGCAAGTTTCACGGGGATGATGGTACCGCCATATTCCACCTGAAGGATATTGACGTGAAGCCTTTCACCCTGTATGCGCCCTTCTCCGGTAAGCAGGGAGTTTTTGGGCAGGATATGCTTCCCTACACGCATCGGCTCCAGCAGTCTCATCCTCACTCCCTGACCGCTGATGACGGTCTGGTCCCCGTGGATGCAGGCCCGGATGGTATTCCTCACATTTCTCTTTTCTTTATTACCGATTGGCGTGTGGAATCTTTCCAGTTGTGCCATTCCCGTAAGCTGTATAGAATCACTGACAGGCTGCGGTAACGATGATACCACCGGTGTGGAAACCAGTCCCACGGGAACGGCTTTCGCCTGTCCGTTCCGCCCGGGACTTTCATTATCGGAACGGCTGTCCGTATTCACACCGCCATTGCCCGGCATATACCTGGCCGCAAGCTCATAGGATTTTTCCAAGAGAGCCACCTGCTCCTCGTAATCCGGCTGCGCGTTCTGTGTGGCGACCGCCTGCTTGAGTTGTTCCACCTCGGCTTTCAAAGCCTCCTTCTCCGGATCTTCCTGAGGCGACTCGTAAAAGTTGCCGAGCGTCCTGTTGATGTCATTGTAGGCGGAGACGGATGAAGAACAGGCTTCATTCCTACTGTCACCTTCACGTGAACTGCCATCCTTGGCATCCGCATCCGGTGACAATTCCACGACAGTCCCGGAGTTCCCATCTGCCATCTCGGAGAAATCCTCCAGCGTACGCAGTTTTTCCGTCTGTTTGCGTTTCATGTCAGCCTGCTCATAGGCGGCAATCTTGTCCCCTTCTATGCCCGCTCCCTTCGGATCGGGAAGCTCGGTGTTGAATCCCGCATTTTTTTCCTCTTTCCTTTTTTCCTCTTCGGACGGTGCGAAAATGAGCCACATCGCCCCGAGGAACAGGAGGAACATCCCGGCAAAAACCAGGTATTTCCTGATTTCCAGCCTCTGTTTCAATTTATTGACATCATTACCCATTTTCTTTCTGATTGAATCGGTTAAAAAACTCTTCCATTTCCTGCACCCTTTTATCCGGGAGTGTATCGGCAGGAACGATATCCGGAATTTCCATCGGGGGTATCTCTATGATTTCCGGCCGTACATCCTCCCGTCCGATGTCATGGATGGCACGGAAAATCATATAGAAATTTCCGATGGCAAACAGGGCAGCCAGCACGACAATTGCCGGCACTCTCTTTTCCGGGCTAAGCCCGGCACACAGCTTCCGTAGCTTTTCTTCCACGGATTCCTTGATTTTTACAAACATCTTTTTCATACATTCTGAATTTTAACGGTCATACACTCTTATATCCCTGTTCTCCACCACACGGAAGGCTTCGAGGATGAAGCCGTGCGGATTATTGTCGCTGCGGGTGGAGTTCAGCAGCCTGCCCCGCGTGACGAGGCTGCGCTCGGTCACGCTCTTCTCCCTGATAATGGAAAGCTTTGCGTAGGTCACGACCTCATACGGATAGGTATGGAAATCGCACTTGACGCTGTCGATCCCTACACGCTGGTTCACGTTACCAGAAATTATCCGGTTGTAATATCCCTGCTCTGCCAGATCCACATAATGGGCATAGGCGGAACGGTCACTGAGGAACATAGCCCTCCGGATATTGCCTTCAATCGCATTCTTGTCAGGCGAGAGCGTAAAGAACAGTTCGTGGAACCGTCTGACATGCTCCCTTGCCTCTACCGGGCGGTTCTGCTCCAGGTCTTGTGAAAGGGCCAGCATCAGTGACTTGCCTTCATCCAGCACATAAATCTTCTCCCGTTGCGCTTCTGCGAAGCTGTAAGCCTTCCATACGGAAAATCCCACAAGCAGGGTGCATACACACAGATAGACGATTCCGAACAGACGCAGGTGTCGGAAGCTGGTCTCGATATTTTTCAATGATTTGAATTCCATTCTGTAAATGTTTTATACTGTTATTACTTGATAAGCCTGCCGGCAATGTTTCCCACCGCCGCTCCGGCAGTCCCGGCCACCACGGAGCCTGTCTTGGATGCCGCCTGGTTCACGTTCTTTCCATAATTGCCCGCACCGCCTCCGGCCTGCACAATCCAGTTCGATACGGTCGGGATGGTGAAATACCCGATGATGCCGATAATGAGGAAAGTGATGTAAACCCCGTTTGAGCTGTCGGGGATGAAATCCGGGTCGGAAAGCTGTTCGATGTCCCTCTGCAGCATCAATACCTGGATTCTCGCCAGCACGCTGCTGAACAGGTCGCTTACGGGAAGCCACAGGTAGATACTGATGTAGCGGACGAACCACTGGCTGAGAGAAGCCTGGAAACCGTCCCAGCAGGAGATGGCAAAGGAAACGGGACCGAGTATCGAAAGCACGATCAGGAAGAATGTCCTCAGCGTGTCGATGACCAGCGCCGCCGCATTGAACAGGAGTTCCAGCAGTTCGCGGAAGAAATTCTGCACGGCCCTTTTCATGTTGTACATGGCACGGTCCACATACATTCCGCAGGCTTCTATAGCGTCAAACGCGCCCAGCTCGTCCAGCCTGTTGTCAAAAGTCTCCTTGTCGACCAGATAGGCTGTCTCGGGATTCCGTTTCATCGCCTCAGTCTCCAGCTTGTCCTTCTGCACCCTGTACTCGTTCATGTCAAAGGTCTGCGACTCCAATATGGTATGGGTCCCTTTCACGACGGGCGAGAGGATGCTGTTCAGCGTACCCAGAACGAGTGTCGGAAAGAACATGATACAAAGCCCCAAGGCGAACGGACGCAAAAGCGGAAAGACATCCACAGGCTCGGCACGGGCCAGAGCCTGCCATACACGATACGCCACATAGAAAAGCGCTCCCAAACCGGCAAGGCCTCTTGCCACACCGGTCATCTTTGAGCAGAGCGGCATCATTTCCACATACAGATTCTGTAAAATCTGATGCAGGTTGTCAAAATCTATAGCCAACAATAACATAATGAAAGCGGATTAGGAATTACCAATAACGTTCGTTCGGTGAGCCATAGAGTGCCATCACGCGGTCTAGGTCGTTCCGTTTCTTGGCGCGCAGGTAGGACACCCCGATGTTCTTGTTGGTGTAATACTGTACCAGACTGCGGTTTTGCAACATGTCGTTGTAGCAGCGGTCGATGATATCCATCCTTTCCTTGTCATTCATGGAAAGCCCGTTCTCGTTGACCACCGTCTTCAAATCGTTCAGCAGATGGGCACTTTCTTCCAGCAGTTTGGTGTACCCCAAAGCAATCGCGCTCAGTTCTTCCGGCGTAAAATACGGGTCGCTGAGCATACGCTCGAAGCTGGTGACATAGATGTCCGTGATATCGCCCACCATCAGGATGGTCTGCTGAACCTTGCGGGCATCCCGGACAAGGTTCTTGACCTTGCGAAGCCCGTCGTAATACTCCTTGCCCTGCTGGTAGATTTTCACGGTTTCCTGAAAACTATTCGCCATATTGGTGGCAGTGGAGGACGTGTGAACGATGTTCTTGGCGGCATTGATGATTCCCTGCGCCAGATTGCCCGGGTCGCTCACTACCCATTGGGCTTTCGCAGTGAGGCTGACAAGGAAACAGCCCATGCACAGCATAAGAATTTTCTTTTTCATGATGTTCCTGTTTTTAATTGTGAATAATTCTGTTAAAAGTCAGATTCCCATTTTTCGTCCTTTGGACGGCGGGTTCCGGAGGATGACCCGTTGCGCCTGTCTCGGCCGGTTCTCTATTCCGGAATCCTCCTTCTTGCGTCTGATGGAGGCGAAGAGTTCGTCTGCATACGGCCTGCGTCCGGTCATTCTGACGAAACGGGCATCCAGCTCCCGGTAGGCTTTCTCCGCCTGACACGAGCGTTCCGTGGCGGAAGCGTTCTTGTCTATGCCGTACTTGGCGAGAAAGTCAGGACTGATATGCAGGATGTCGTGGACCGCATCCGGCGAGGCCGCAATCCGTCCCAAATTCTCCAGTTCCTCATTCAGCTTTTCCAGGTAGAAATCCGGCAGACAGACATCCCCGATGCTTTCCGCTGCCTTTTCCGCATTCCTGCACAGGCGGCTTTCCAATGCCACCCCCTCGTCATATGCCGGTTCCGGTCCGGAACGGTGCAATCTGTCAAGCCTGTCATAATCATCCGCAAGCTCGTACCTGAGCGCCACATACCGTGAGGGCGGCATAAGATACACTGCCAGGTTGCAGAGTTCCCACACGTCGCTCTCTTTCCGATGGAAATCCAGAATCCGTACAGATGACCGTACTTCTTCCGGTGACGGCCGTTCCTGCTTGCTTTCAGGATATACCTTCGAGTAAGCATCCCGCATGAACGTGTGCATGGCGAGCATTCCGTGGACGGAATCGGCTTTTTCGGGATTGACATCCGCAAGCCGGCAACCGTTCTTCTCCATGAAATACGTGTCTTTCAATGCCGTTATCAATTCCGACCTGTCCGTTTCCACCGTTTTTTCCGGCGTCGGGAACAGGTGCGAGTCTGACAATAGGCAGGCAACTTGGGTAATCACATCCTCGGACTTCCTGTACCGCCTGACCAGTTCCGTCAGCTTCCGGTACTCCTTTTCCCGGACGAACTTCCTTATCTGTTTCATCACTTCCGTCAACTCCTTAAGGCGTGGCTCGTCCAGATAGCGGCGCTGCTGTTCTTTTATCCATTCTTCCATTCCCATAATTCATGATTGTTTTTCGGTTTCCATATGATTCCACTCCCTATCACTTGGCTTCGCTTGCTTTCTGCCAACTGCTTGATGGCAAGTTCGATATTGCCACCGAGTCTTTCCGTAAGCCGCATAAGTTCAAGTTTCTCGGTTTCTTCAGTAGTGTAGCATATGTACTCCTCAAGTGAGACTTCCGTGGCATAGACCGCCGACTGCGTACCGCCCAGACCAATCCAGACTTCCTTGTATCTCCGGGACGGATTGTTCGCCATGTTGATGGAAAGTATCTGTGCCCGCTCCTTGTCGGTCAGGCCAAGCAGCGTCTGAATCTCGTCGAACTTGTTCATGTACTTACGCTGGTCAAGCAGAATCTTGCAGTCGCTGTTGTTGATGATAGTCCCCTTGACAATAGGAGAAGAGATGATATCTTCCACTTCCTGGGTCACGACCACAGCCTCGCCGAAAAACTTTCTGACGGTCTTGAAAAGATAGCGGATGTAATTGCTCATATTGGCGGATGCCAATGCCTTCCAGCACTCTTCGATAAGGATTATTTTCCGGATACCTTTCAACTTGCGCATCTTGCTGATAAAAGTCTCCATGATGATGATGGTGACAATCGGAAGTAGCACTTTGTTATCGCGAATGTTGTCCAGCTCAAAAACGATGAAGCGTCTGTTCAGCAAGTCCAACTGCTTGTCGGAGTTGAGCAGGAAGTCATATTCACCGCCACGGTAATAGGGTTCCAGCACATTGAGGAATCCCCACACGTCAAAATCCTTCTCACGGGTTCGCTTCTCTTTCAGGATATCCTGATACTCGTCACGGATAAACTCATAGAAGGTATCGAAGGAGGGTTTTATGCTGCTGTCCCTGAGGATTTTCTCCAGAAAGAGATTGACCGCATTGGATAGCGCCACCTCCTCGGCACGTGTCGGCGGCTCGTCGTCACGCTTCCACAGGGTAAGGATAAGCGTCTTGATGGATTCTTTCTTCTCGATATCGAAAATCCCGTCTTCCACGTAAAAAGGATTGAAAGCTATCGGATCTTTTTCTTCATAAGTGAAATAAATCCCGTCCTCGCCGTGTGTCCTGGCATGAATAAGGCTGCACAGTCCCTGATAGGAGTTTCCGGTATCCACTAACAGCACATGCGCACCCTGCTCGTAATACTGGCGTACCATGTGGTTGGTGAAAAAAGATTTCCCGCTGCCCGAAGGTCCGAGGATGAATTTGTTCCGGTTGGTGATTGTGCCGTTCTTCATCGGCAGGTCGGAAATATCCAGATGGACGGGTTTTCCGGTCAGGCGGTCCACCATGCGGATGCCGAACGGGGAGAGCGAGTCCTTGTAGGAGGTTTCCCCGATGAACAGGCACAGGGCCTGCTCGATAAAGGTGTGGAAACTCTCCTCGGACGGGAAATCTCCGGCATTGCCGGGTATTGCCGCCCAGAAGAGGGTCGGCACATCCACCGTGTTGTGGCGCGGTTTGGCTTCCATCAACGCCAGCTGGCTGCCCACATCGTTCTTGATGCGCTTGAGCTTTTCCCGGTCATCGCTCCATGCCATGACATTGCAGTGCGCACGGATGGAAACCAGCCCCTTGCTGTGTGCCTCGTTCAGGTACTCCTCAATCCATTCGCGGTTGATCTGGTTGGAACGGCTGTAACGGGAAAGCGAGTGCATGTTCCGTGCGGTCTGCTCGAACTTCCTGAGAATCTCCGCCGAATCATCGATGAAGAGGTACTGGTTTACGATATGGTTGCACGTGAGCAGGATGCCTATCGGGGCGGCAAAGGACAGGCGGCAGTCGCTCCGGTCTGTCGAAAGCCGTTCATACCGGCAGTCGGTAGATACGTTTGACGGCAGGTCTTCCGGATCGGAAAGCGTATGAAGGCAAAGGTAATTGTCCCCGACCTTCATTTCCCCCGCACCGAGAGACAGATCCTGCAAGCAGGTGGCGTCTTCCTGAGACATGGAAAAATATTTCTCTATGATGCCGGCTGAATTCCCGGTTCCGACGATTTCCTCATCCGCAAGGCGAATGATACGGATCAGGCCGCTGTCGTTCACGATGCGCTCGAACTGCCCGCAGCACTCCAAGAAACGGGTGACGGTTTCCTTGTCCTGCATCTCCTTGAGGATGATGAATCCCCGTGTAAGCGCGTTGAAACTGCTGGTTGTCCGGCTGTGCTCTTTCGTGGTCTTCGTCAGGAAAAGGTAACAGGTATGCTGCAAATATGGCCGCTCGTTGAAATGACGTTCGAAACTGCGGCTCAGAAAACTCAGGTCTTCCTTGCAGATATCTGGCTTGTACCCCTCTTCAATGAAGAAGTCCTGCTTGTGCACGATACTGTAGTTCGGCAATACCTTGACCGCCTTCGCCCAGGTGGAGTGCATGGACTCGTACTTGGCTCGTGTCAGCGTGAAGAGTTCCGGCAGTTCCACCCGGTATGCCACGGTGATGTCCGCATCCTTGCTGATGATGCAGCCGTTCTCCACGGCCAATAACGGGAACTTGCTTTCCAGCGTGGCTGTTTTCATTACGTTTCTCATGTTTTTCTTTTTTTAATGGTTGGAGAAAACAACCGGAGGAACTTTCTCCGGCTGATGATGTAGCGGGGATGGCTGCGCAGCGCATGGAGTTTCATAAGGCCCCATTCACCGTATTTCGAGTTCATCCTGAAAGTGCCCCAGACCAGCACCGATGCGGAAACGACCCCGAAACCGATGCAGACCCACTGGCCTATGCCTGCCATGTACATGACGACGAAGATTACAAACAAAGCAAGCAATCCTCCCGCAAAGATGAACAGGTACTGGCTCTTGAGTCCCTTGAACTCCGGGCTGCGCCCGATTCCCTTGTTGACATTGTATTCCGCCATATTACAGGAAGAATGAGCGCAAGATGGTGGCGGCGACAATCAGGAAGATACACGCACCGAACCAGCTGGCGGCGGTCTTTGAGGTGTCCGGATCACCGGACGAGAACTTGGAATAGACCTTCACGCCTCCGATAAGGCCGATAACGGCACCGATGGCGTAAATCAACTTAGTTCCGGGATCGAAATACGAAGTGACCATATTGGTTGCTTCGGTAATTCCTCCGATACCATTACCCTGGGCGAAAGCCCCCACTGAAACCAGCAGCGCCATGGCTGCCAAAAAGAATCTTTTTTTCATGTGTCGAAACTTTTAATTAGTGAGACAAAAAATCATTTCGACTGCGAATATATAGCACTTAATCTGTTGATTTACAAACTGTACGACCTGTGACACCTTATGACATCACGTTACATCGGCAGGGATTTTCAACCATTCAAAAAGGGTTTTCCCGGAAATATGAAACAGTAAAAACAGGGATAAGGAGAAAGCGGCATTTCATTTCTTCCGGCAAAGGTAGCCCCGTGTCCCTGGAAACCCGGCAAGGCGGCCCTGCGGGCTGGTTGCCGTGAAATAATCATCCTCGCTGCGCTTGCGGTATTTTTTCACGGCAAGCCTTGCGGGATTCCGGATCGGGGCGGAAAAGCCTTCAGGAAATAAAATACCGTTCGGTTTGAATGGATATATGTAAAACAAAAAACAGAAGATAACATGGAAACAAGAAACAATCAGACAGTGGCTTTCACGGGACACCGTAAGGAACGTATTCTGCAAGGGTTCGGAAACGATCCCCGGATACTTGCACAAATCAGGGATGTTGTGGCCGGAGTGGTAACAGAACTGTACGGGCAGGGATACAAGGAGTACTACACCGGGATGGCCAGCGGATTTGATATGACTGCTGCGGAGGCGGTCTTGCAGGTCAGGGAGAGATACGAAGGTATCAAGCTCATAGCGGCAGTACCATTTCGGAAACAGCCCTTGTGGTTTGAAGCGGAAGACCAGCTGTTGTATGCCCGTCTGTTGGAAAGGATGGACCGGGTGGTCATGGTTTCCGAAAATTACCACAAGGGCTGCTACCTTCGCAGGGATGAATACATGGTGCGTAAAGCGGATACAGTCATAGCTTATTGGGATCTTGTGCCGAGAGGGGGAACATTCTACACGGTGAGCAAGGCGTTAGAAAGCGGCAAGCCGGTCATCAATCTTTATGAAAGGATGAAATAGCGGCTGTCTGTATTGGAATGGAAAAGCGAAGTGTGAAAGCCGGTCGGCCTTCACACTTCGCTTCTTTTTATATATACATTACCTATTCCTCAGAACCGGAAGAGAGGGCACGCTGTTTCCTCCGTTCCTCCTTCTTCGCTTTCTGTTGTTTCTTCTTGACCTCCATTTCAGCCATAATCAGCTTTAAGGGTTTGACCGTTTCCGGCTCTTCCCGTTTGAACCGCTTGAAGTAGATTTCCTCAATAAACTGCGGAAGCGGGGTTTTCCACACCTCCTGCTTGTGGTTGTCTATCTTGCCGAGTTTGTCGGGATTCAGACCCAATTCACGGGCCATCTGTACTTGCTTGTCTGAAAGACGGTGACGTTTTTGCGCCACCAGCCATTTTTCCAATATCGCTTTTTTCATTGCCATCGTTCATTTTTTTGCAAAGATAGAATTTTTGCATTGATTTCTCTTAAATACTTGTTTGTCAGCATTATCTTATAGTCCATAATATATAAGTGCCAATATTGGCAGAAATTTAATATGACGATGGAAACAAAAAGAGACAGTTTGGATATATAAATCTCCAAAAACAGGAAAAGGCACACCGATATCACATCGACATGCCTTCTGAAACTATGACAGCAAAAAGAAACAATTAAACGAATTCATCTATATCTATATATCGAATGCCTCTGTCTCATTTTTTGTATTATCCATTTCTGAAATTTGTGAGTCATTACAAAGCATACTATCAATAAGATTTCCTATCTTCTTTTTGATAGCGGCTTCTTTCCGCATAATTCTGATGACTTCTTCTTCAGATAGATAGATGCGTGGGGCACGAATTGCAGGATTTCTTTTTATGCCAAAAGATTCTGCTTCTGACTTCGGCATTGCTTGTTATTTTTTGTTTTTCTCATTCGATTCCATATTTACATGTATTTATTCCAATCAATTCCAATCTGTTCCAAAGACTGTTTTGATGTCTCTTTTCCATTTGGCATATTTTCCTTGAGCAGTTTTTCCAATTGGCTTTGAGTACTCAATTCGGTTGAAAAGAACCTGAACAGGTCTGTATCCTGAAGTTGGTACAAGGTTTCGGCAGCATTTCGGATTTTCTTTCTGTCATCCGTCCCCGAAATAAGCACATCAGCGACATTGTTCAGTTCCTCAAAAGTCAGTGCCCTTGAAAAATCCGGATCAGGAATACACCCATCATTTGACATAAGTTCCCGTTTTTCCGATTCTGTCAGTCCCTTTTGTGAAGAGAAGTCATCTATCACATCATCCGGATCTATATCCTCATCTTCCTCTATAGGCTCTTTCTTCATAGGTTCAGAACGTGTGGGAGTTTTTCTCGCCACGTCCGGGTCTTCAAGATAGACTATTTTCGTCTTTCCGATTACTTCATTATACTCGTCCAGGGGATTCGGCTGCGTTTCGGTTTTCTCTTCATGCCCGACTTTCAGGATATCCTTCTCCGCTTGTGCGATCCATGCTTCAGCCTTGTCCAGTCTTGCCCTATACCGGGCTTTCCTTGCTTTTTCCACCATCCGTTTTTTGCGTAATTTCCATAACCGGATACGTGCAATGCGCATATAACGAAGCTGATTGTTCCAGAATTTATAAACTTTCGGACTGAATATAAACATCCATACCTTATATAATATATAAGTTGCCGACACGGCTTTTACTGAAAAATAAATTAATGTTGTTTCCATGACTATTGAATTTTAGGGGGTGAAAAACGGTCTTTATACATTCGGGTGATTTCCTCGATGTTGAGTTCTATATGCTCGGCTATGATATTACTGATATAGCTCGCAATACTTATTTCGGGAGCTATCACATTGAGATAATTCTTTATCTCGTCGTACAGCTTGCGGTTCAGGTACACCTGGATACGTCCGGGCATGGGGGTATTCACCAGATACTTTTGACGAAAGTTACTGTCACTTTCAGGCATATTGCAAGATTTGGAATTTTTCCGGGCAGTTTCTTTTTCCGTATCCTGCCTTTCATTGTTTCCCTCTTCCGGAACCTCAACCACTATGATATCCTCGTTCTCGATGGCATCAGGAATGTCACCGACCATATACCCCCTGATTTTTTCTTCATTCACTTTTACAATTTTCTTTGCCATATCTCAATTACAGGTTAAATTTTACAATCAGTTCGTTTGCCAGTTCCTGCAATCCGCTGCCTTTAAGCTGTCCTGCCGGCGGTGGAAGGAGCGAACAGCGGAAATAGGTGCGTGTCCGGGATGACAGTTCCTTGTCATAGCGGCAGAGATCGGGAATTATTGAATCCAGAATTTTCAACCCCTGTTTCTTCATCAGTGCCATATAGTTGTCAAGCACCTCGGTGTTGCTTCTTTTCTTGACCTTGGTCCAGAACAGGAGCACGTCTTTTAAGGGAATGTTCTTCCGGTTTTCCGCACACTTCATGACGCTTTTGGCAAAGACAAAACTGCTGTCCATGACAAAATTGTCAGCGGCAATGGGGGTCAATACATAATCCACATTGAAAATGGTCTGCAAAACGCCAGATATGTCCATAGATCCCGGCAGATCTATGAAAACGATATCAAAATCTGCTTTTGCCGCCAACTCTCCGGCCACCTGGCGTGCATTCTCCGGTTTTGCCTGCCTGATAGGATAAATCCTACGTCCCCTGAGTCTCTGTTCCTCCAGCAACACCATGTACTTCTTGTTTATCTCCACCATCTCCATGTCCCGTTCCCTCAGATTGAACAGGCTACGCTGGGTGGAGTCACAATCAACGATGGCCACATTCTTGCCCATCGAATAATTCAGGAGACTGGCAAGCGTTATCAACATGGTACTTTTGCCGACCCCACCCTTTTGATTGCTGACTGCAACGAATAATGGATTCTTCTTCATAACTGAACTTTTTTAATGGTTTATTATACTATTGTTTTACTTGTCTGTTGTTTGCTTTGTGACATGGTTTGTTAGTGATACGGTTGCTTTGTGCTCACCAACCGGAAAACCGACCAACCGATAATTCTTTATCTTAACAAAGCAAGCAAACAATCATTGCCCGTCTGTTGCAACAAGTATTTTCACAAACCGTCAATACAACGGTTATGGACTTGTCTATTGGTTTGTTTTACCGTTCACGCTGCAAATAAAATGGTATTTTCCCATACTTCCACCATGTTTCAAGGGAGGTGACGACCTGTGTCACCATATGTCATCATGTTACATATAACTTGCTATTTTACAACAGAATAAACCGCCATAACTTTGCACCGACAACGGAACGGATACGGCTGCGAGGGCTTTCCGAAGCCGAAGAATGAGGCTGAAGGGTCAAACACAATTTGACGATAGGCAAATTCATGTTCAAGCGAACATAGCAAGTTGTGTTTTGGGCAGCCCGAAATATTTCGGGCAACCCAAAACAACTTGCCGCTCGCCTGACGGCTCGGGGTGGGATTCACTCCAAAGTCGTGAATCCGGGACGGAAGATCAGAAACAAAAACATCAATGCGTATGGAAGAAAACAAGAACAGAAAAACAAGAAAAAGTGCAGGCCGGAAATCAAAATCCGATCCTGCCGTGTACCGTTACGGTATCAAATTCAACTCACGGGAGAACGCGCAATTTGAACTCTCGTTCCAGAAATCGGGTATGGCTTACCGTGCAAGGTTTATTAAATCGGTACTACTTAACAGGGAAATCAAGGTGGTCAGAATCGACAAGGCGACGATGGACTACTATGTCCGTCTTACCAATTTCTACCATCAGTTCCAGGCCATCGGCAACAACTACAACCAGACGGTAAAGGCAATCAAGAACAACTTCGGGGAGAAACGGGCATACGCCCTGCTCCGCAATCTGGAAAAGGCGACCATAGATCTGGTGGTGCTGGGCAAGCGGATCATCATGCTGACCCGTGAGTTTGAAGAAACCTACCTTATCAGAAAACAGAGGGAGGAGGAATGACATGGTGGCAAAAATCAACAGGGGCGTGTCGCTCTATGGGGCTGTCATCTACAACCAGCAGAAAGTGAACGAGTCCATGGCACGTATCATTTCGGGCAACCGCATGATTGCCGATGTCACGGGCAATCCGGAGCATGTCATGAGGAACACGCTCTGGGCTTTCGAGAACTACCTGCTTGCCAACAGGAACACGGAGAAGCCGGTGCTGCACATATCGCTCAACCCTTCGGCGGACGACAAGCTGACCGACAGCCAGTTCGCAGACCTGGCAAGGGAGTATATGCAGAAAATGGGGTACGGCGACCAGCCCTACATCGTGTATATCCACGAGGACATAGACCGCAGGCATATCCATATCGTTTCCACCTGCGTGAACGAGAAAGGGGAAAAGATTGACGACGCCTACGAGTGGAACCGCTCGATGGAGGCCTGCCGGGAACTGGAACGGAAGTTCGGACTGAAGCAGGTGGAGGACAAACGCAAGGAACTGTTGGAGCCGTACCTCAAGAAAGCGGACTATCGGAATGGCGATGTAAAGCAACAAGTTTCCAACATCCTCAAAAGCGTGTTCTCCACTTACCGTTTCCAGTCATTCGGGGAGTATAGTGCGTTGCTGTCCTGCTTCAACATCGAGGCGAAACAGGTCAGGGGCGAATTTGGAGGAACACCTTACAACGGCATTGTCTATACCCTGACAGACAATGCAGGCAAACCGGTATGTACGCCCATCAAGTCCTCCCTTATCGGAAAACGCTTCGGTTATGAAGGACTGGAAAAGCGTATCGGTTACAATACCCGTGAATACAAGAACAAGAAATGGCAACCCAAGATACGGAACGGGGTGGCACTCGCCATGCACGGCTGCCGGGGCAACCGGGAGGATTTCATCCGTCTGCTCAACAGGCAGGGAATAGACGTGGTATTCCGTGAAAATGATGAGGGACGCATTTACGGCGCAACTTTCATCGACCACAGGAACCGGGAGGTCTATAACGGCTCACGGCTCGGCAAGGAGTTCTCGGCAAATGCCTTTGAACGCCTGTTCAACGAACCGGGCAATATCCCGGACCTGGATGCTCCCACACCGGATATCAGCGGGCAAAGCAGTTTCTCTGCCGGCATGGAAGATGCCATCGGACAGGCTTTCGGGATCTTCAACTTTGAAGCAAACGGTCCCGACCCGCAGGAAGAGGCTCTTGCCCGAAGGCTGCAACGCAAGAAGAAAAAGAAACGCCGTTCACGGGGTATCTCCTGAAAACAATATTCATTCACCATTAAAATTATATAGTTATGCAACAGGAAGATGATTTGAGAGGATTGGCAAAGGTCATGGAGTTCATGCGTGCCATATCCATCGTGTTTGTTGTCATCCACGTCTATTGGTTCTGTTACCGGGCGTTCGTGGATGCGGGTATCAATATCGGAGTGGTCGACAGGATACTCCTGAATTTCCAAAGAACGGCAGGGCTTTTCAGCAACCTGCTGGTGACAAAAGTGTTCGCCATCATATTCCTTGCCCTGTCATGTTTAGGCACGAAGGGCGTGAAGAACCGGAGGATGACCTGGCGGAAGATATATACCGCCTTCCTTTCGGGGCTTGTATTGTTCTTCATGAACTGGTGGATGCTCGACCTGCCGTTCAGTCCGACAGCTGATGCCGCCATTTACACGGTAACGCTGACCGCCGGGTACATCCTTCTTTTGATGTCAGGCGTATGGATAAGCCGTATGCTGAAACACAACCTTATGGAGGACGTGTTCAACACCGCCAACGAGAGTTTCATGCAGGAAACACGCTTGATGGAGAACGAGTATTCCGTCAACCTGCCGACCAAGTTCGTGTATCAGGGCAAGGAATGGGACGGATGGATCAACGTTGTAAACGTTTTTCGTGCGTCCATCGTGCTTGGAACACCGGGTAGCGGAAAGTCCTACGCAGTGGTAAACAACTACATAAAACAGCAGATCGAGAAATCCTTCGCGATGTATATTTATGATTACAAATTTCCGGACTTGTCCGAAATCGCGTACAATCATCTGCTGAAACACAGGGGACATTACAAGGTGAAGCCGGAGTTCTACGTCATCAATTTCGATGACCCGCGCCGCAGCCACCGGTGCAATCCCATCAACCCCAAATTCATGGTGGATATCAGTGATGCCTACGAATCCGCCTACACGATAATGCTCAACCTGAACAAGACGTGGGTGTGACCTGTAAAGTCACGTAATTGATTGTTAGACAGTAATATTAATTGCATGATTCAACTCGCTGTTCCGTCAGCGGTAGCCTACTATAAGGTGCATCTCCAGTGATGGGTTGTGCCAAGCTTATAGGACAAAGTACACTTTCCGAAAGGACAAGACTGAACCGTGAGGGAATGTCAAGGACGGTTAGTATCATACCGTTGAGTGGCGAGGCTGGATAGCATGGTTAACGTAAGTGAACTGACTTTAGCCGTCGTAAGGTTTGAAGGAGCGCAAGATACTTTAGCTCTCACCAAAAGGTAAGCAGTCGGATAACCCTTGCCCATGTTGGGGTTACACGGACACAGCACTGCCGGCGGACTTGGCAGAACCTAAACTATCCGTTTGTCAATTACGTGGAACAGGGCAAGCCTGTATCTCTCTCGTAAGAATGCGAGTAAGCGAACCGCAAGGCAAGCCGAATGGGGTGCAGGTATGAGATAACGGAAAAAGCGAATGCCACCCTGTAATGGGGTGGATACGGATTGAATCAACATCACGGGTTGTTATTGGTGACATCATCCGACACGAAAGTGGGCAGACTTCCGTATATGGTAACTCTTTACAAGATAACTTTTAGAACTTTCAAAAGGAGGAAAGCAAATGAACGAAACTAAAACATCGTGTGCGCCTGCTGATAGTAGGAATCTAACTTGGGACGGCATGGACTGGTCCAAGTGTGAAGCCTATGTCCGAAAGCTACAAGCGCGTATTGTAAAGGCTCAAAAGGAAGGCAGACATAACAAGGTGAAAGCCTTGCAGTGGATGCTGACCCACTCTTTTTACGCCAAGGCATTGGCGGTAAAGAGGGTTACTTCCAACAAAGGGAAGAAAACGTCTGGAGTAGATAAACAGCTTTGGGATTCTCCCAAGCGCAAGTACAAAGCAATCGGTGAACTGAAACGTCGTGGTTACAATCCGCAGCCGCTTCGTAGGGTTCACATCAAGAAAAAGAACGGTAAACTCCGACCGTTGGAAATACCGACAATGAAAGACAGGGCGATGCAGGCATTATATCTCATGGCATTGGAACCGATAGCCGAAACGACAGGCGACCGCTTTTCTTATGGTTTCCGCAAGAAACGCAGGACAATGGACGCTATCCGTCAGATTGATACGGTTCTAAACCGCCAGCATTCCCCCGAATGGATTTTGGAGGGAGACATTAAAGGCTGCTTCGACCATATCAGTCACGACTGGCTTCTTAATCACATCCCTATGGATAAGACGATACTCAGAAAATGGCTGAAATGTGGAGCTGTATTCAATGGCAAACTATTCCCGACAGAAGAGGGTACACCACAAGGAGGTATCATATCACCGACACTTGCAAATATAGCACTTGACGGACTTCAACCACTCTTGGCTGAAAGATTCAAAAGATTATGGCGCAACAATAAGACATTCCACTACAAGGTAAACCTTATTCGTTATGCGGATGACTTTATAATCACAGGTCGAGATAAGGAGCTATTGGAAAACGAAGTCAAACCTATCGTGATAGAATTTCTCAAAGAAAGAGGGCTGACCTTATCCGAAGAGAAAACTACCATTACGAACATATACGACGGTTTTGATTTCTTAGGTTTCAATGTGAGGAAGTTTGGCAAAAGGCTATACACATCCCCGTCCAAAGATGCACAGAAACGCTTCAGGGCAAAAATCGGTGACATCGTTAAAGGACATAAAATGTGTAAGCAGGAATCGCTGATACGAATGCTTAATCCTGTAATCACAGGTTGGGGCAACTATTACCGATATGGTGCATCAACCGATGCTTTTCATGGTTGTGACAATCACATTTACAATCTCACGAAGAAATGGGCTTTACGTCGCCATCCAAAGAAACGCAAGTCTTGGGTTGCAGACAAATATTGGCATGAAATTCGGGGGCGTAAATGGACGTTTGCATGGAAATATGAAACCAAGAGCAAGAAAGTGAACTACCTGACCCTTAAAAGGTTGTCGGATATACATTATACTCCGTACAAGCAAATCAAAGGTGAGGCAAACCCTTTCGACCCGGAATACGATGATTATTTCTTTCAGCGAAAGGAGCAACAAATGCTGGAATCTCTCAAGGGACGTAAGTCTCTCTTATATTTATGGAACAAGCAGAACCGGATTTGTCCGTTATGTGGCAAGGAAATAGATTGTACAAAAGCATGGAACGTCAACGAAATATCTGTTGGCGGTTCGATTGTACGGCAACTTGTCCACAACAACTGCTACAAGCGAAATAAACGAAAATGTTGAAAGTATGAGCCGATTTCTAACAACAAATAGAAATATTGAGTTGCTTGAGCCGTATGAGGGGAAACTCTCATGTACGGTTCTTAGGGGAGAAGGGGGCAGCAATGCCCTTGACTTACCCGATATACAGAAACAGGGTGATTTCTTTGTTGAGTCACCGATTATCCTGCTCGCCGCAATTATCTGGTATCTGCGGATTTACAAGGACGGCAAGTACTGCACCTTCCCCCACGCGATAGAATTTCTTAACAAACCGTATGCCGACATTTTCACGATTCTCACCTCTTATCCCTCATTGGAAAACTACCTTTCCCCCTTTATGGACGCATGGCAATCCGGAGCCCAAGACCAATTGCAGGGCCAGATAGCGAGCGCCAAAATCCCGCTTTCGAGGATGATTTCACCACAGCTTTACTGGGTCATGACGGGGGATGATTTTACGCTTGACCTTAACAACCCGGAACATCCTAAAATCCTTTGTGTGGGAAATAATCCGGACAGGCAGAACATCTATTCGGCCGCATTAGGACTGTACAATTCACGTATCGTGAAATTAGTGAACAAGAAGGGGCAGCTCAAGAGTTCCATCATCATTGACGAGCTTCCGACCATCTATTTCCGCGGCATCGACAACCTGATAGCCACCGCACGAAGCAACAAGGTGGCGGTCTGTCTCGGCTTCCAGGACTTTTCACAGCTGACCCGTGACTACGGTGAAAAAGAGGCGAAGGTGATCCAAAATACAGTCGGTAACATTTTCTCAGGACAGGTGGTCGGAGAAACGGCAAAGAACCTTTCGGAGCGTTTCGGAAAGATACTCCAACAGCGGCAATCCATATCAATCAACCGGCAGGATACCTCCACTTCTATCAACACGCAACTGGACTCGCTGATACCGGCATCCAAGATAGCCAATCTCTCGCAAGGCACATTCGTGGGCAGCGTGGCGGACAACTTCGGTGAGGAAATCGAGCAGAAGATTTTCCATGCCCGTATCATCGTCGATAATGAGAAGGTGGCGGCAGAAACCAAAGCATACAGGAAGATACCTGTCATCAACGGGTTCAAGGATGCGGACGGCAACGATATCATGCAGCAGCAGATAGACCGCAACTATTCACGTATCAAGGCGGACGTGCTGCAAATAATTGAAGATGAAATGGAACGAATCGCAAACGACGAGAACCTGAAACATCTGTTGCAGGAGAAATAACCGGTGGGCGACAAAAAATGAGCGGGGCAAGTCTGATATCTTGTCCCGCCCGTCATTTTAATCCTGATTTTCAGAAATTTCCTCTTTAAGCAATTTGTTTATGGTCGTTATCGTGTGGGTCTGAAAGTAATTTTTCAGTTCGGTATCATCTTTCAGCAGTATGCCGCATTCCTCATCATAAGTTCCGATGATATATTTTTTTAATTCGGAGAAACTCTCCGCAAACGGTATCTGTCTGTTTTCCTGCCAGTATTCGGTTGTGGCTTCGGTGACAAACGCTTTCAACACGGCTTTTTCCTCCTTGTCCAATTTCTTAAAACGTGTTGTTTCCCGGCTCACGGGCAACGGCTCCGGCAAAATATCCTCCGGATTTTTACCGTTACGCATAGCGGACATACAACTTTTACAGATATGCTGTGCGTGTCCTTTACCGGAGAACTTCTCGTTCGCCTTGTAGCCGCAACAGATATGGCAATAGTGCCCCTGCTGTTTCTTCTTCTTTTTCGCCATGCCTATTGCTGTTTCAACAATTCCAAGCCTTTTTCCGTAAGACGGTATTTCTGCTTCGGGTGACTCGGCTGTTCAGGGTACAATGGAATAATATATCCTTCATTCAATGCAGGATGCAAGTAGTTTGTCCTGAATGTGGGACGATGGTTCAGTTCCAATGCTTCCATTATTTCTTTTACGGACAACTCACGCTCATTCAGTATTTTCACCAAAGCAAGAACCTGGTCGGTACCTGGTCGGTGCCTGGTCGGTGCTTGGTCGGTGCTTGGTCGGTTTGCCACCTCACATCTGAATATCAGCGTTACACTGTTTGCCCATATCTTGTATTCCGGTTCGGGTAATCCGGCTTTGCTACATTCAGACATCATCAGCCCTATGCCTCGTCCCCAGCTTTCCAGAACCTTTCGTTTATACAGGACATTGGCCAATAATGGGTTTTGTGGTTTTGATTCATGCTCTGATTTCATCTTCTCTGCATCCCAGTCGGGCGGAAAAGTACCGGGGTTTTCTATCTCCACACGGTCGTCATAAATGGCTATGCCCACCGAACCGCCGGCTTCTTTGTACGACCTGTGGGTCAGACTGTTCAATACCCCTTCTCTTATTGCCTTATATGGAATGGTCAAATGTTCCTCCCGTTCCAATGTATCGGTTGTGCCGGATAAGGAAAGATGCTTGAAAATGAATGCCATTGCCGCATTGAGCAGTTGAAAAAAGTTGCCTTGAATGCGTTGGCTGTCCATGAATACGGTTTTGTCCGTTCCTTTGAAACGGGCTAAGCGGAGCAGGCATTGGGGATATTCCATGTCCTCGTGTTTTCCAAACAGCACGGCTGCCGCATTGTTCAACACCCCATCTTTCAATAACCCGAACTTTTCCAATATGACAGGGACGTCAGTGCCCGTATCTTCCGGCAAACGACCGCATTCTATACCTAACCTGACAGTCTTCAACACCTCGTTGGTATCCAAGTGCTGTAAGGTCAGATTTTTGTTTTCTAAAAGTTCCCAGCGGTATCTGTTTCCGTCACGCTGCAACAGCAGGTTATTATATGCTGTCTGCGGCATCGTGGTGGTCGCGCTTTCCACCCGCATATAGGGTCGTCCCTTATAGCAGAACGGACGGTTGAGTCTGGAATCTTCAACACGGAAAATAATTACTTTTTTCTCACTATCCGGCAATGGCGCATAAGATATTTGTACCATTGCCACAGGTTCCAGCCGGTTGATTGCATCAGCTATGTCCCGTCTGGTCTTGTCGCTCACGTCCTGCCCGATAATCTTTCCCTTGTCGTTCACACCGAACAGTACCGTTCCGCCGTTCCCGTTCAGGAAGGCACAAAGGGTTTCCATACCGCGCTCCAACTGACCGGTGGTTTCCTTGAACTCCACCAGTCCGCCTTCTTTTTCGGCTATCAGCCGTTTTACTATATCAAGGTCTTCTATAATCATATATAATCCTGTAACATAAGTACAAAGGTAGCGTTTTTTTCATTGATTCCCGGGCAAATGTATTGAAAACTATTGCCGGAAAGGACAAACCGTCCTGAAAAAATGAGAAAATGGCATCATGCCATCCTCTGCTTCGGCTTTAGTACAAGACTACCTTCTCATGCGCTCCTGATTTACAGCACCTGATACCCAAAGAAGACAGCGACAAGAAGGAGAAATAGGATACCGCTGTTTTATTTCAGCCTGCAAAGTTCGTCCCGTGCCTTATGGATTGGGCAAGGCCGGGCCCTTCGGGTTTCGTGGAAAAATCATCCTCGCTGCGCTTGCGGTATTTTTCCCGAAAGCCTTGCACAATCCGGCACGGAACGGCTGGGCAGGCAAGAAATAAAATACCGGCTCGACGAGCCGCAGATGTCTAACTCAAAAACGAAAGATATGGGCAGAAGCAACTTTACACCTATGGGACGTTTCAATGAGATAATTGACCGTTACGGACTAAAACTGATGGAAGTGAGTATCAACCACCTGAGAATATTCTCCGGCAACCGGAAGCTGTTCGACTACTATCCGTTACGGATGAAACTGTTCGATTACCGGCAGTGGAAACAGCTTACCTATCCCTCTCTGATTGACGGAACGGACAAGTGGGAAACAGAGCTTGACGGCATTATCAAAGAGCTTATGGTATCACAGCAATAAACAGCAGGATTATGAATGGTAATAACGGCAAGACGCTCATTTGGGACAACATTCCCGAATGGGCGATTTTTTCATTGGAGTACGGCACCCGGGAGGAACTGTTCCTGCCTGATGAAGACAAGGAGATGATAACCCGGTTCATCACAGAAAACTTCCCGGACGGCTACACCATGTCGGTGGATTGGGAGTCATACAAGGAATTTGACACCAATCCCGCTTTCGGGAAAGCGTGCAAGACCTACAAGGTCATTTTCATAACAGAATCATAACTAAAAATCATAGTAGTATGGCAGATAACAGGAAACATACAAGGGTGGTGAATATCCATAAGGAGGCATACGATGTATATATCGGTCGTGCCGGTAAAGGGCAGGACGGGTATTTCGGTAATCCGTTCAGGCTGAAGCAGGACATGGACCGGGGCGGGACACTGGCCGGATTCCGCGAATATTTTTACAGGAGGCTGGCGAACGATGCGGAATACAGGCGCAGGGTTCATGAGTTGCAGGGAAAGACTCTGGGATGCTTCTGCAAACCGCACCCATGCCATGGGGATATTATCAAGGAGTACCTTGACAGGATGACCGGGCGTGGCGAGGACATAGAGATCGGTACAATTTTCTACAAGGGCAAGGCATACCCGTCACGTGAGATTACGACCGGCATGGAAACCTATACGATATCGGTGGAGGAGCTGGGGCATGAACTGGAAGATGACATGCGCAACCTTTTGGGTGAAGCCGTCGGACAGGACGAGAATATCTGTTACTATTGCACCAACGAAGAGCTATGCACGTTGACCGACAGGGAAATGGACAAGATTATATACGGATAGACAACAGACTGATATGGAAACACCTATTAAGGTAGTGTTCAGACGGTTCAAGGAGGGCGGGGTAATCGCCCTCTTTCCATATATACCGTGGAACGAATCCGAAAATACAATCACATCCTACATGCACGCGGGACAGCATGGCGCAGCCGATTACAGGGGAATCATCTCCGGGACACTGCCCGCGACGGAAAAGGAATACAAGAGCCTGCTGGCAGAACTGAACTCCATCGGATACGACAATCTGCATGTATTGGAACGGGCCCATGCAAGACAGAAGTTTTTCTTATAATTCTATTAAAATGAAAAAGATAACATTGAGCGAATACAATTCCACACCGAAGGATTACCGTGGAATATGGACCGTAGAGCGTCGGGACTTGCCGGATTGGGCGGAAATGCGCGAAAAGTACATGGGCAAGCGTACCCTTATGGTATATGATAACGGCACAAAGCTGCTTGTCGAAGGGCTGGGCCTTGAAATCGTGGATGACAGTTCATGGAAAAAGCCTGAGGAAGTCAGAAAGGAAATCGGCGGCAGATATCTGGAATACTACACGAAAAAAGGTCATGATCCTCATTACGCGGATTGCATGATACGATGGAATGATACATTGGAAACGACAGGGGCCAGAATCGCCTTGACTATGGATACCGGTACAGAAAAGGATGATGAAATATTCTTCTACTGCGACAGCCTGAATGATTTGAAATCGTTGGCAGATAAAGGTGGGGAAGGTTTTGTCATAGCCGGGTGTATCGGTTTCGGAGCTTACGAAGAACTATTATAAACGACATTAAATATTCATATTATGAGAATCGATTGTCAGAAACATTACGACAAGGTAGCGGAGTACGCCAAAAGTATCGGTGACACAACATTTCAGAATTGTATTGACTGCCTCAAGCAATGGGAAACCAATTCCCAAGGAGTGTATGAAATTGAACTGTATTACGACTGTTCGCCGTATTCATTCGGATTTGCACAAGTGGCTGCGGACGGAAACAGGGGGATTGTCGGAGGGCTGCTGTATCATGGCAGACCGGATGAATCTCTTGCCGTAATGATCGGAAAATCTTTCCACGGCTGGAGCATACATACTTAAAACCTGCGACTGCCATATTGAGCGGATATAGTGGAGAAGTGATCAGATTTGGATTGCCTATGCACTTTTTCACTCATTTTTTGTCACTTATCCGGTCTTCAAGCCGCTGAATCGGAAAAATTAATTCCTGTATTTGCAGGATTAAAACAAAAAAATACGGAAATTCCGCAAAAATACCGAATTAAATCCTTATATGGCAAATTAAAATTTGAAATTGGAGTTTGCAAAACTTTCGCAGCCGATATGGTATAAAAACAAGAAATCCCGGCCGTAAATGACCGGGACTTCTCTACTTCCTTTTTATAGTGCAGATGCGACGACTAAGCTCGCACGGGCACTTTTAACGCACAAAAGTAAGCATTATTTTTATACCCAATCGAATTTATTGCAAAAAAACAGGGCAACCGCATCAAAAGATCAAGCTGATAGTCAATGTTTGTCTTCAGGACACCTTGTCCGTCTTGATATTCCTATCCGACCACGCATTGAATTTCAGGAGGAACAAACCGTGAAGAGAGGCGATCTTGATATTGAACTCGTCATCTATATTGACAGTTATGGCTTCCGCCAACACTTCATCAAAACCTTTTACAGACATCGCAATCCTTTTTTCAGGCGGCCAATAGAAGTTATCGTCTTCCTTAGCGACACCATATGGAACAACATCCAGTTAATATTCACCATAGTTGGCGTGATGTATTTGGCTATCAGCAATACGGGTTGTTTTTCCGTAGCCGCCAACATCCTTAATCGGCTTACAATATTCCCGATAGTCGCGGTTGTCACTGTGTTTTTGACTTCACATAGAAAATCCACATTCATAATTTGGATGATTGCATCAAAATTCTTGTATGGATTATCCTCTTTTTGAATGACTGTTTTCGGGGGGTAATGCCAATTTTTCCCGCAATGCTTCCAATTCTGAATTTAATATTTCACGTTCTGCCAACACCATAGTTTGTTCACTATTTGTTTGTGTTCATTAAAAATGAAAAGCTACCGCACAACAAACAGCCATACCCGTTTATGAGCCATAACAATGGGAATTGTCTGTATTGGATAAAACAAGGAAAAGTACCGGATTATCCAATACAGATAGTAGCCGCCCATAGACAAAGTTGTCTCTGTATTGATACAATGACTATGTAAAAGTAGTCAGAAAATAAAGATTTTTGTGTACTCATTAGGCTTTTCAATACCGTCATGGTATCTTATTCCATATTCCTCTATAAAAATCCGTCACAAGCCGCGCTTCCCTTACCAAGTCCCTTCGGGGAAGGTAACCCGGAGGGCGAATACCTGCACGTTCAAGCCTCCGGTTTTCGGGACATAAAATTCCCTGCGGTAATTTTCCGCCCGAAAAAACGTTCCGGTATTGCCGTCCGAGTTGCGGAAATGTCCGGGACTTGGCAAGCGAAGCGACCTACGACGCATAATACAAGGTCAATAAAAAAATCCGACGGGAGATATTTTGCCTCATTATAATATCCCAAAGGGGCACGCCATCCGGAGTTTTCCAAACCAAATCTTCTTCCTGTCCCATCAGGAGACGCCTCAAACGGGGGACAAGGGCTTCGCTCGCTCCCAACTCTGCATATTACAGTTTTTCTTTCGCTGGTTTCGTGTCGCCCATGTGATTTTCTGCCGTTTTTTCTTGCTTCCGAGCTGCCATTCGTACTTTTTTCTTCTCTTCCGCCCTTTGGTCCGGCGCTTTTTCCATGTTTTCCCCATTGATTTTCCCATTTTCCCGCCCCGCCTTTTCCCACCTGCGGTGAAACAGGATGACATCCGATGAAATGTATAGTATAATGTATTGAAACATAGTAATTTATCAATTTTTCGCCTATATATTTGCAGAGACAACAACAGTTATCAACGTTAAAAAAACAAAGTTATGGCAAAGAAAAACGTGAGGGACGAGCCCCTCAAACCGCAGGTCACCGAGAACGAGCAGATGAGTGACATCATCCTTATCCTCGACAAGATGGAGCTGCTCCTCCAGGCGGTCAGCAAACTCGACAAGGACGGCAGGCACGAAACAGTGCCGGCGGACAGGAAGCACCGCAATTCCTTCCTCAAAATCGACCGCTACGCCAGCATGTTCGAGAATTTCCTGAAGAACTTCTGGAGCCAGCTCAAGGACCCGACACGCTTCGGCATCCTCTCCGTCAAGGAGAAAGCGCTGGACGACCCGAAAGTGCGGCAGGCCATCGAAGACCTCGCCGCCGGAAAAAAGACAGACGCGGTGGAAGAATTCCTCAAGCAGTACGAGATTGTCCCCCGCGACAAGGAAAACCAAAGTATCAACCATCAAAATCAAGAAGAAATGGCAAAAGAAAATGAAACACAGCAGCAGGCCGCCCAAGGCGGAGGCACGCAGCAACAGCCCCAGTACCGCTACAACGAGTCCATGATCAACTGGGAACAGCTGAAGAACTTCGGGCTCTCCCGTGAGGAACTTCAGGAGCGGGGACTACTCGACCAGATGCTCAAGGGCTACAAGACCAACCAGGTCGTGCCCATCAGCATGAACTTCGGCTCCGCCGTACTACGCACCGACGCGAGGCTCTCGTTCCAGCAGTCCCGCTCCGGGGACATCGTGCTGGGCATCCACGGTATCCGGCAGAAACCCGACCTCGACCGTCCCTACTTCGGGCACATCTTCTCCGACGAGGACAAGAAGAACCTGCTTGAGACGGGCAACATGGGGCGTGTCGTGGAACTGAAGAACCGTAACGGCGAGTATGTCCCCTCTTTCGTCAGCATCGACAAGCTGACCAACGAGGTGGTGGCGATGAAAGCCGAGAATGTCTTCATACCACGTGAAATCAGCGGGGTGAAACTGACCGAACAGGAACAGAACGACCTACGTGAAGGAAAGAAAATATTCATAGAAGGAATGACAGCCAGATCGGGCAACCCGTTCGACGCCCACATCCAGGTCAATGCCGAGCGCAGGGGCGTGGAGTTCATCTTCGAGAACGACAAGCTCTTCAACCGGCAGTACCTGGGAGGCGTGGAACTGACCAAGAAGCAGATCGACGACCTGAACGGGGGCAAGGCCATCTTCGTGGAGGGCATGAAGCGCAAGGACGGGGAACTGTTCTCCTCCTACGTGAAGCTCGACGAGGCGACAGGCCGCCCGTCCTACACCCGCTACAACCCCGACTCCCCTGAAGGCGCACGGGAAATCTACATTCCGAATGAGATCAACGGCGTGAAAATCACTCCCGAGGAGCAGAAAGAGCTGCGTGAAGGGAGGCCTGTCTTCCTCAACGGCATGGTGAACCGCAGGGGCGAGGAATTCTCCTCGTTCATCAAGGCGGACCTCGAAACGGGCCGTCTGAGCTACTCGCGCACCCCGGACGGCTTCGACCAGCGCGAGGAGTTCAAGATACCGTCCAAGGTATGGGACGTGGAGCTTACCCGCAAGCAGCGTGCCGACCTCCAAAGCGGCAAGGCGGTACTGGTCGAGGGCATCAAGGGGTATGACGGCAAGACCATCTCGCAGTACGTCAAGGCGAACTTCAACCAGGGACGGCTGGACTTCTACAACGAGAACCCCGACCGCAGACGCGACGCCTCGCAGCGCAACGTGGTGTCCGCCACACAAAGACAGGGAGAGGAAAACCGCCAATCCAGAGGTGCGGGCATAGCCTGAGGGTCAAAGCAAAACGAATGTTGAATCCAAAAAAATCAGAACATGGAAATGAACAAGGAAAACAACACGCCTTTCAAGGCGGAAGACGTGAACTGGGACGAGCTGGCCGCCATCGGCATCTTGAAGGACGAGCTGGAAATGGCCGGGGAACTCGATACGCTGCTCAGCGGTGAGAAAACGAACGTGGTATCGCTCAGCCTGGTGCTGCTCGGCGTGGACGTGGTGATGGACGCCACACTCCAGCTGGTACGCAAGGACGGCGAGCCGCTGCTCGAAATCCTCGGCATCAAGCCTGTTGGACAGTAACTCCTCCTCTATAATATGTAAACCGAATGTATAACCGCCGTTTCCCGTCCCTCCGCACGCCGGCAAGCGGGAAACGGCTTAATTCTTATCCGAATCATGATAGCAATCATAGCAGAAAAACCGAGTGTCGGTCAGGAGATAGCCCGTGTGGTCGGGGCTACAGAGAAAAAGGACGGCTACATGGTGACATGGGCACTGGGACATTTAGTATCACTGGCATTGCCGGGAACATACGGTTACACGAGAACCACCGCCGAAGACCTTCCGATGCTTCCTGAGCCGTTCCGTCTTGTGGAACGGCAGATACGTACGGACAGGGGAATGGTGACGGACATCGCCGCCGGCAAACAGCTCAAAATCATTGATGAAGTATTCTCCAAGTGCGACAGCATCATCGTGGCGACCGATGCCGGGCGTGAGGGGGAACTCATCTTCCGGTGGATATATTCCCACCTGGGCTGTACCAAGCCTTTCAAACGCCTGTGGATCTCCTCGCTTACCGACGAGGCCATCCGAAAGGGGATGGCGGACCTCAGGGAAGGACATGAATACGACAGCCTCTATGCGGCCGCAGACAGCAGGGCGAAGGCGGACTGGCTGGTGGGCATGAACGCCAGCCGCGCGTTGGCGACAGCCTCCGGTTCGGCGAACAACTCCATCGGACGGGTGCAGACCCCGACCCTCGCCATGATATGCGCACGCTTCAAGGAGAACCGTAACTTCGTTTCCGTCCCGTATTGGCAGCTGCATATCACGCTGAAGCTGGGAGAGGCGCACCGGCTGTTCATCCATCCGGAGCACTTCGGGGACAAGGAAGCGGCGGAAACGGCATACGGACGCATCATTCCCGGCTCGGCGGTGACAATCACCAAAGTGGAGCGTGGTACGGTTTTCCAGCAGGCCCCGCTTCTGTATGACCTGACCTCCCTTCAGAAGGACTGCAACATCCACCACGACCTTACGGCGGACAAGACACTTTCCATCGCCCAATCCCTGTACGAGAAGAAACTGGTCTCGTACCCGAGAACGGGCAGCCGGTACATACCCGAAGATGTCATGGCGAATATACCCGCCTTGCTGGAAAAAATCATTGCCATGCCTCTGTTCAAGGAGTACGGACGCACTTTCGACTTTTCCGCTCTGAACACCCGGAGCGTGGATGCCACGAAAGTGACCGATCACCATGCCCTGATTACCACGGGTGTCGTTCCCGAAGAGTTGTCCGAGGCGGAATCCGCCGTCTACACCCTGATAGCCGGCAGGATGCTGGAAGCCTTCTCCCCCCGCTGCGAGAAGGAGCGGCTGCTCATGGAGTGCGTGTGCGGGGGCATGGGTTTCCACTCCCGCTCCGCCTTCATCGTCAACCCGGGCTGGCGGGCGGTATTCGCCCGGAAGGAGGACCGGGAAAAGGACGAGTCGGAAGATGGCGGAGGAACGGCCTTGTTTGCCGAAGGCGGGCTGGTTCCGCTCTCGGGTCGCGGACTATCGCAGAAAAAGACCCTGCCCAGGCCGCTTTACACGGAAGCCACGCTGCTTGCCGCCATGGAAAACTGCGGAAAGGACATCACGGACGGAGAGGCACGTGAGACTGTCAAGGATTCGGGTATCGGCACACCCGCCACCCGTGCCGCCATCATCACGACCCTGTTCAAACGTGACTATGTCGAGCGTTCCGGCAAGAGTATCCTGCCGACGGAAAAGGGGCTGTACCTCTACGAATCGGTGAAGGACATGATGGTGGCCGACGCGGAGCTGACCGGCACATGGGAAAGGGCACTGGCACGGATAGAGGGGCGTACCCTCGATCCGGACAGCTTCATGCTCTCCATCAGGGAATACACCGGAAAAGTAACCGGCGAGATATTGCGCCTCAAATTCCCGGAACCGTCATCACACGCCTTTACCTGCCCCAAGTGCAAGGCCGGCAACGTGGTGGTGAAGTCCAAGGTCGCGAAATGCGACCGTGAAGGATGCGGGCTGCTGGTGTTCCGCCGTTTCCTGAACAAGGAACTGACCGACCAGCATCTTGAACAGCTTTTCTCATCCGGCTCCACCCGGCTTATCAAGGGTTTCAAGGGTAAGAAAGGGTGTTCTTTCGATGCGGCACTCACCTTTGACGAAAGTTTTAACCTGAAACTTTCTTTTCCCAAGCCCAAAGGTGCAAAAGGCAAATGAATCCCGCCATTCCAATTCTGCGGGCAAAGGTAGCGGAACCGCCCGTTTCCACCTGCAAGGTCGGGCCTTGCAGGTTTCGGGGAAAATCATCCTCGCCCCGCTCCGGTATTTTCCCCGAAAACCTTGCCTGTGGAGGCGGTCCGCTCTCCGGCCCCCGAAATTGGAAATGACATGTTTCACCCATTAACAATATACGGTCATGAAAACGAGGGAATATATCGAAAAACTGACAACAGGCAAATGGACAAGGATGACAGTATTGGCCATCGCGGCCTTCATCGTGTTCGGTTATCTGTATTCAAGAGGCGTATCGCCCGTGTGGACGGCAGTCGCCATCGTCTGTTTCAGGGGATTCTTCAGGTTTCTCTATAAGGTAGCCTGCTTCCTGGTGGCAGCGGCGATACTTTTTTGTATCCTCAGCTACCTGGTATTCTGATTCCACCGGCATAAAATATAGGAAGATGGAACAAATACGGCATATAAACCGCTGCAATACCTTGCAGGACAGGGCTGTCCTCACGGACGGCTCTTTTTGTGTTCCATGCCTTATGGAAACAGGGATAATGAAAACACGTTCGGAAAGGAAAGGGAGGCATATACAGCCATTGACAGACCGGGAACTACAGGGCAAAGTTGGCAAACGCCTCTTTTCGGACGACAAGGCCGGGCCCTCCGGGTTTCGCGGAAAAATCATCCTCGCCCGGAGGGCTTGCGGTATTTTTCCCGAAAGCCTTGCCTTTCCGGAAGCGTTTGCCGTAAAGCCCTTGTAGTTCAACGGGCTGCCAAAGCCCGGGTATTCACAATTAAAATTATAGAGTCATGAATCAAGCAATCATCTCAAGACCGCCGATGGCGCCGGTACAGATACCAGTGCCGATACCGGCAAGAAGGAAGTATCCTGTCCCGGAACCGACCGTCAAATTCCCCCCACGGGAAAGAAGCGGACCCGTGCACATCTCCACGCTGCTGGACCCGGTACTGGAGATATGCAGCCATCCCGACCGGAACAGGCTGCTGGCGGAGTTCTTCAACAGATAGAAAGAATACGGTTATTCACACTTTAATTCATACAATTATGTTTTTTACAGCAATCAACCAGATGATGACCGAGGGCGTGGATCTTACGCTGGTCATCCGCAAAGCGAACGGACAACTGGCGGTATCCGTACTGCCGAAGTCAAACGGGCTGAAAGACGAAGCCCAGAACCACATCATCCCGCTGGCCCTCAAGGGACTCCCCCAGGAACTGGATGCCGGATTCCTGCAAGCCGTCGCCCGGCCGGTGCAGAAAGCCACGGGGCTGATCACCAACATGGCGCAGTTCGAGGCGCAGGCGGAGAAAGCCGCCGCTGAAAGCAAATCCGCCAAGGAGCAGAAGAGCAAGGAAACAAAGGAGGAAAGGGAAAAGTGGGAGAAGTACGAGAAGTATTTCAAGAAAGCCGGCGAGCTGATTGCCGCAGGGAACCATAAGGAGGCCGTCACCGCGCTCGGACAGGCACGTCCTTATGCCAAGCCGCAGGACCAGAAGAAGATTGACGAAATGATGGAGCAGCAGAAAAAGGCGATGAACAAGGGCAGCCTGTTCGAGCTGATGGAAGAACAGACTGTGCCGCAACAGCCCCGGCCGCAGTCACCGGCTGCAACGGCACAACAGCCGCAGCCTGCACCGCACTGTCCGCCACAACCGCAGTCTCCAAGACCGACGGGCGCACAGGTTCCTGACGGGCAACAACAGACGATGTGGCCGCCACAACAGCCTCCGCTGAGACCGGCACAGCATCAGGCTTCGCCACAGCCGCAATATGCCGGACAGCGCCCGATGAGCCGCCAAGTTCCTCCACAGCCAGCATACGAGGGACAACAGATCCCATACTGGCAGGAACAGGAGCAAAATCCGGAAGACCTCTATCCGTACTGCCAGGGGGAACAGGAAGTTCCCGCCTACCGCCCGGAAGATTATGAGGAATATCCCGACTTCCCGCAATCCATGTTGGAATCCCATGTTTCACATTATCAAACAGTTTAATATTATGGCATTAGAAATTAAGGGAATGATACGCTCATTCACATTCAAGAAAGGCAACGGGATGATCACGCTTGATGACCCGAACACATCGGACAGCCCCGAAATGGTCATGAACTACTACTCGAACTTCTATCCGGAACTGACCACGGCGACAGTACACGGGCCGGTCATCAAGGAAGACAAGGCGGTGTACGAGTTCAAGACAACCATCGGGACAAAAGGATGACGGCTATGGGTAAGGACAACAGGAAACAGAAGAAATCATGTGTACCATTGGACGAACAGCAGGCGGAACGGCTGGCAAGACTCATCATCGGACAGACCGTGCGCGATACCCGTTACGGAACGGACAGGAAGGAAAGGATAACTGCGCCAAGCGGTGCCGTTCCTCTTTTCTGAACACCACGTTTCTGCCCAGACCGCTGCCGAGTCTCTTCGTGGAAGACACCGGAGGAAACAGGTACAATCTCATCACGCAGGAAAATTACGAATTCCTGCGTGATTCTTATTTCAGGTATGCCTGCCTGTTGGGAAAGGAAGCGGTACATACTCCGGGACGGACGTTCGGCGAAGGGATTGCAAGGCTGCACGAAGAAATGGAAGCTCTTGTCGGAGAAGACCTGAATGTCAATATTGAAGAGCAAAACGGACGGCTGCTATTCAGGCTCTGGAAAACCCATCGTTGGGGTGTACTGACATTGTATTATTTTCCAATGAAATTCATGGAAGCTCTCGACCCGGAACTGAGACGTATCTCCATCACGTTCATCCATGAGCTGATGAGGGCAAACGGGATACAGACCGTACTGGACGAGGACGATACGGACTATGTGCAGACCTGGCTCTCGGAAGATGTACCGGACGAGACAGCGGAGGAAAGGAGAAAACGGCTGAAACTTCTGCGTTCCTACGAGAACGGCAGAGTACAAGCACTGCTCCGGAGGGTGGAAAACAAGTGTTACTACAAAAACCTTCCGAAAGCACTTGACCGGTATGAACCCCGGAACGACTACGAACGGTCGCTGGTTTCTGCCATGAAGGAAGGGTTGGAATTTCTGTCGCCTGAACACGGTATCATGAAATACGGCTACGATCCATTTTATGAAGAGGAACCGGAGTTCCAGCCCATGTATCTCTACCAGCAGATACGTGTAATCTATGACAGTTACGACATGGTGACGGACTACCTTGTGGATTATTACAATTCCTGTAGCAGGGAGACCTACGACATCATACCGGTTACGACACTCGACCTGTCTCCCGAAACGGAAAAGCTGTTCCACATGGATGACTATCCGGAACGCTTCTTCAAATGGGCGGACAAATTCATCAACATAATAATTTGAGCACTATGATAGAGACAAACGAACTTACAAGGACTTTGAAGACCTTACTTATCCCCAAGGCGGCACTGATTGCCTACGCCTCGGAGAACGAGAAAAATTTCTTTCTGGAGATACGGGATATAGACGACCGGGGGAATATGGCGGAAGGAAGACCTGTGACCCTGGAATTCATGAACGAGCTGGTGAAGGGGTATTCGGAAAGGCACAGCAGCACGCCCTACGGAAAAGTACCGTCCAACCTGATCTATTGTGATTCACGCAAGGGAAGCGAACGTTATATATGGTACAATCCTCCGGGTAAAAAGATGATGTTCTTCAGACCGGAGCTTAAAATCGACAATGCGGAATACAACCTGCCGGGAGTGATTTACGAGGCGGGGGAACACGGAATGAGAATATATGCCTACAAGGGCGATACACCCGACAAGGATACGCCACTATATGCCGCACCGTTCTTCAACGTCACCGGCTCCAGCGTATGTCTGGGTTCTGCTAATTTAGAGAAACCGAAAGATATGACCTACGAAAAGCTGCTGCAATACTGGGAAAAGAAATTCTGGCTGACGGAGTTCTCGCACCTGGGAGCCCATGGAAACCCGACCCGGTCGAACCTTGTGCTGGTGACGAAAGCAGCCAGGAACAGCCCTTTCGGCATTGAAGAGTTGAAACCATTGAACAATCTGAAACTTAAAGACATTCTGATATGAAAAGAGTACATTATACCGACAACTACCTGATGAGTCCGCAACATCCGGTTACGGTAAATCTGATCGGAGCGGGAGGAACCGGCTCGCAGGTGCTTACCTGCCTGGCAAGGCTTGATGCGGCCCTGAGGGGACTCGGACACCCGGGATTGTTCGTTACCCTGTATGATCCCGACATCGTGACAGAAGCCAATATAGGCCGTCAGCTTTTCGGTCCGTCCGATCTGGGACAGAGCAAGGCGCAATGCCTTGTCACCCGGATAAACAATTTCTTCGGCAATGACTGGAAGGCGCAGGCAGACATCTATCCGACAGTGTTGAAGGATGCCCGGCGGGACAATCTGGCCAATATTACGATAACCTGTACGGACAATACCAAGTCACGGATTGACCTGTGGAACCTGTTGAAAGCTTTGCCGCAACCGACATACTGCACTTACGAAACCCCTTTGTACTGGATGGATTTCGGAAACACACAGACCACGGGACAGGTCGTTATGGGCACGGTGCCGAAGAAGATCAAACAGCCGGCATCCAAGCAGTATGAAACGGTCGGTTCACTGAAGGTAATCACCCGCTTCGTGCGGTATGCCCGGGTAAAGGAGGAGGATTCCGGTCCGAGCTGTTCGCTGGCGGAAGCGTTGGAGAAGCAGGACCTGTTCATCAACTCCACGCTGGCTCAGCTCGGCTGCAATATCCTGTGGAAGATGTTCCGGAACGGGATGGTCGAACATCACGGACTCTACCTGAACCTGGAAACCATGAAAGTGAATCCGATAGCATTATAAATCGCTTTACTGTATTCCCAAGGGCTTTTACCGCCAACTTTGTTTTGGACATGATAAGTCCGGCATTCCCTGAATCAAAGTAACCTCCTGTAACAAAACGATTTTGATTGAACATCGATTATGGGGAATCCGACTGTAACCGCTCCGTTTTTGAGGAAAATATTTATTTTATTAAAAACGGGCGGGTATATGGCTTTCCGTCCGGATACTCAAATCCTATAAAATAAAGATAATGGAAAGAACAACGAGACAGGCGGGTTCCAGAGCCGGTAAGGTGAAGAAAGGATTCTGCCGCCTTGTGGCGGAACGTACCGACCACTTCAAGGCCTTGGGCAAGCACAAGACCGCCGGCAACTATTCATGCGCGTTAAAACATTTCATGCAGTTCCGGCAGGAGAAAGACATAGCGCTGGAGGAGCTGACCTCCGGCACGATGAAGGATTTCCAGACCCATCTCATCGGGAAAGGATTGAAGATGAATACCATATCATTGTACAACAGGATATTGAAGGCGGTCTATAATTATGCTCTGGACGAGGAGATCATCCAGGAGGACAAGCGGCCTTTCCGGAAAGTGTTCACGGGAGCGGAAAAGACACGCAAACGGACATTGGGAAAGGAAGCGTTGAAGAAGATAGTCAGGGCGGATTTAAGGGGTGACGCATCACTGGAGTTCGCACGCGACATGTTCCTCTTCAGCATCTATATGCAGGGGATGGCTTTTGTGGACATCGCCCACCTGCGCAAGTCCCAGATAAAGAACAGATGCCTTGTTTACCGGAGAAGCAAGACCAACCAGTGCCTGAAAATCGTCATCCAGCCTTGCGCCCGGGAGATCATAGAGAAATGGATGGTGGATGACAAGGAGTGCCCTTACCTGTTCCCCATCCTGTATAATCCTTTAAAAAAACAGGAGGTCAGATACGACACCGCCCTCCGGACGCAGAATAAAAGGCTGGAGAGGCTCGCGTCACGGCTGGGGATGGAGGAACCGTTCAGCTCATACGTTGCCCGCCATACATGGGCCTCGCTTGCCAAATGGTCCGGCGTGAATGACACCGTCATTTGCGAGGCGATGGGACACAACAATCCCGCGACCACCTCCATCTATCTGGCTTCGTTGGACCCTGACGTGATTGCGGCAGCCAACCGGAAAACGCTTTCCGTGTTCATGAAGTGGAGGATATAGATTTGAATTCAGGAAAGAAAAATGGAGAAAAAACAAAAAAAGATAATCCGCCCCCTTGCACGTAACATTAAAAATGATATTTTTGCGTTAAATGAAAGTTCCGCCTCTTTTTAAGAGGAAGATAACGGATTGTAATAATCTTAAATACAAGTTATTATATGGTGAAAATCATATGGAATATCTTGGGTGATTATATAGCAAACTGTAATCGAAAGAAAATATGAATACGAAAAATAACAAACCGCAAGGCTTGCTTTATTTGGAAGAACATATTGCCTGTAAGAACTACCTTATTGGCGACCGTGCCTTGTTTGAAATAATCAAGCTGGAAACAGGAAAATTGTTTATCAGAGAGTCCGTGGGACGTTCAACCCTTGTGTTCCTTCTATCCGGGAAAATCCGCATTTCCACAAGGAATGTGGTGAACCGGGAGGTAGAGGCCGGCAAAATGTTCCTTGTAGCCACCGGAGACAGCTTCTACGGTAGGGCTGTCACGGATGTCACCTTGCTCAGATGCTCCTTCACTCAGGAGATTGCCCTTTGTAACAAGTTTGCCTTGAAAAAACTGCAAGGGTATGTTTCCTGCGGGGAACCGGAGGAGAATCCCGACATTGCCCTGCTTGCCATCCACCCGCTGTTGCAACAGGAACTTGAACTGACTTCCTCAATCATGGAAAAAGGTTTGCTGTGCTCCCATTATCAGCGTCTCAAGCAGGATATCATATTTATGGAACTCAGGGGATTGTACAAGAGAGAAGAGCTTGCCCGAATGTTTGCCCCGTTGATCGGAGCAGATGACGATTTCAAAAGTAGGATATTGGAAATATATCCGAGAGTCAGCACGATAAAGGAACTGATGGGAGAACTTCAAATGTCCCATGCCACTTTTAATCGGAAATTCCATAATTCCTTCAATATATCCCCCAAGCAATGGCTGATACAGAAAAAGAAGGAAAAACTGTTCAGGGATATTGTCATGACGAACCTACCCATAGTGGAAATTGCGGAGAAATATGGTTTCACGGTCAACTATGTGACTTCGTTTTGCAAGGAACATTTCGGGAAAACGCCAACGAAACTTAGACAAGAACATTCACCCCAATGATAAACGATGTATACTTTCCGCTGATATTTTCTCATAAGCAATAAATAATATATATAATAATGTAGGAATGCCATGCAACTCTAAAGTGAGCTGTTTTTGTAGATTTTTGAGCAACTTTTATAGATGTTTTTTTTGATATAATCTCTACCTTTGCAGGCGAAAATCAAGAGGTTAACGATGGTTGTCCTCCTCTTAAAAAGAGGAAGAACGGCATTCTTATGTGATAAAATCCTCCTCTTAAAAAGAGGCGGATTTTCAGAAGTGAACTGAATATTTGTGTATAAGGCTAAAAATAAGGCGGTAATTGATGTATATGAAGTGCGATCCGAATATTGATTCGACACCGGCTTTTCCCGAATCGGGACAGGCGTACGGTTGTTCCTCCGATGGAGCGGACAGAACGGATTGCCCAGTGAATCTTTCCGGAAAGGAAAGGTTCGCATACGAAAAGCGGGAGGCCGCACTTCACAAGTACGAGGATGCCGTCCGGCTGTATGCCACTACCGATATGCCGGTACGCCTGATAGCGAAAGAGTGTCATGTGGCGGAAAGCGGCTTGCAGGCCCATCTGCACCGCTGGCATCGCCCGCTGATGCTGGCAAGGTATGGAGTCGCCCTCGAAGGGAGAAATCCTGAAGAGGTGAAGCTGGGTTCGAAGAGAGGCCAGCACCATTCCACCCGCAAGAAATACGCCCCGGCGGTCGAGGCTTGCGGGAACATCGGTTATATCCGGTTTAGCGTTTCCGCGATAGCCAGAGAGTTCGGCCTTAGTGAAACCGGACTGGGCAACCAGCTGAGGGATGTATTATCCGCAGGTCTTGGAATGGCGGGAGCGGGAGAAAGCACGGCTCGGCATTACGGACAACTGTCGGCGTGGCGCAAGAAAGGAGTTCGTGGAGCAATATGCTCCCGCCGTGAAGATGTATCGGACGAGCAACAGGACGATACCGGAAGTGGCGAAGGAATGTAATGTCTCGCCGAACGGTCTGAGCCAGCACCTGCGTTTTTACCATCGCAGTTTGCTTGTGAAGAAGGAGGCCGAGAGGGAGCAGGCGAAGAAGCGGAAAAAGAAGGGGCTGATGTCCGGCAACGGGCGTACCCGCGGACCGCTTCCCGAAACGGTGGAGAAGTACGGCGAGGCACTGAAGCTGTACCGTGACACGGACCTGGACGTGAAAGAAATTGTCCGCCGCACAGCGGTGTCGCTCTCCGGGTTCCGCTTCTATCTCCGGGAATGGCACAGGGACCTGATACTGGAACGTAGAGGCGGGGAAGCCGACGGTGACGAGGACTGGATAGACCTGAATCAAAGGAAGCGTTACAGCAAGGCGGTTGCCAACAAGTATGCCGCGGCCATCGCCAAGTTGAAGGCTGGAGGACATACCACCTCCGCCGTCGCCTCGGAGTACGGGTTCCACCCGGAGGTGTTCCGTGACTACCTGCACAAGCACGAGCCGGAGCTGGCAGGGACACTCGGGATGAAGCGCGACAGGAACGGCAAACTCACGGCGAGCAAGGCCGAGGAAAAATACGGCGAGGCCCTCCGCCTGTATGAGACGACGGGCGAAAGCCTGAAATCGATAGCCGCCCGCTTGGGGCTGGTTTACAATAGCATCGGAGGATACGTGCGACGACACTATCCCGAACTGATACGCCGACACGAAGCGCTGGTCGAGAGGGAAAAGAAGACCGGTTTGTGATAGAAACGAATATAAAACATAAATAAATAGAATGAAGAAAAAACTTTTCAGCTTGATGTGCATGATATGCTTGTTTACATGTACTGCCGCATGGGGACAGGATGTCGCCTTGAAGACGAACGGGCTGTTCTGGCTGACCACCACGCCTAACGTGGGTGTGGAAGTGGCACTCAGTCCGAAATATACGCTGGAACTGGCTGGTGCCTACAACCCTTGGACGTTCAAGGACGACAAGAAGATGCGTTTCTGGCTGGTGCAGCCGGAACTGAAGTACTGGTTCTGTGAAAAATTTGAAGGCCACTTCGTCAGTGTCCACCTGCATGGGGCGCAGTATTACGGCGGGTTCAAGAAGAAACGCTATGACGGTTATCTGGCAGGGGGCGGCTTCACCTACGGATACGACTGGATTCTTTCCCCTCACTGGAACCTGGAGGCCGCCATCGGCATCGGTTACGCCCGCCTGTGGTACAAGGAGAGTCCCCGGACCATTTGCGAGAAATGCCACGAGGACAAGACGAAGAACTACTTCGGCCCCACAAAGGCTGCCATCTCATTGATTTACACTTTCTAAAGGTTGAACTGACATGAAATCGAAGATACAATATATTACATTGCTCGCTGCCTCTGCCGGGCTGCTTGCCGGTTGCGCCTCCCAGCGTCAGGCGGGAAGCGGCATAAGGGTTACGCCGGCGGCTTGCGTACTGGTTCCCGAAGACGGGCGGAACGCCGATATGGACGTGGTGTTCCATGTACCGGAAAACTATTTTACCAAGCGTAGCCGTCTGGTCATCGTTCCCCAACTCGTGGTGGGCGACACGGTGAAGGACGAATACCTGCCATTGGTGGTGGACGCACCTATCTACAGTAAGAAACTCAAACGCCGTGAAGTGCTGGAAAACTATACCGACACGCTTGCCGCCGGCATCCGCAAGGTGGACAACACCTCCGCCTCGTTCGAGCTGCCCTACAACGGAACAGTCGTTCTTCCCGCCGGGGTCGATACCGCCCGTGTGGTGGCGGTGGTCTCTACCGACGGCTGTGGCGAGTGCACCGGCATCGACACCATCGAGGTGGCATCCATCGGGCGTCCTTCGCTTTATATCCAATGGATGGAACCGCAGTTCGTGGTGCGTCCGAAAGTGGTGGACGGCAAGGGTGAGGCCCGTCTGGCTTTCGAGATTAATAAATACGATATCAATTTGGGGTTGGGCAACAACCGTTCCGAGCTGGAAGCCATGCTGGAAACCCTGACCCCGGTGCTGAAAGACACGCTGGCAACGGTCAACTCGTTTACCATCAGCGGTATGGCTTCGGCCGACGGCTCGCTGGCTTTCAACACCCGTCTGGCTGAGAACCGTGCCAACGCTGCCAAGGACTGGGTTGCCGACCGTTTGAGTCTGACTTCGGCACAGAAGAACGTCATCAGGATAGATTCCCGTCCCGAAGGCTGGAGGCCGGTGCTCGACTCCATGACAAAGGATGGAAATCCCGACTCCGTCAAGGTGAAAGACATTCTGGAGCGGTTTGCCGACCAGAACGACGACGTGCAGGAACGCCATATCCGCCGCCTCGACTGCTGGAACACAATCCGTGACAGATACCTGTCGAAAGACCGCAAGGTGGAATACACCTACTCTTATACCATCAAGAGCTTCACCACCGACGATGAACTGCTTGACATGTACGCCAAACGCCCCGACGCGTTCAACGAACCGGAACTGCTGAAAGTTAGCACGCTCATGCAAACCGATGCGGAGAAAATCGAGGTCTATCAGACGATATTGAAATACTTCCCCGATTCCGAGACGGCGAAGAACAACTTGGCTGTGCTCTACCTGCGCACCGGCAACGAGGATGCCGCACGCAGCATGCTCCGCCAGTTGCCCGGACGCTATCCCGACATCGAAGGCAAACGGTTAAAGGTGGAGGGCGCAGAATGATGAAGAAAGCGTTTGCATACCTGCTGTCCGCACTGGCCGTGGGGCTGGTGCTTACCTCCTGCATCCGCGACGAGATAGCGGAGTGTCCGCCCATGCGCATCACGCTGGCAGTGAAAGACAAGAACTATTTCAACGAGAACAGCGTGGCGGCCAAAGGGCTGATCGAGAAGAAGGCCGACAACCTGCCTTTCCGGGAGTATGTCTCTACCTTATATTATATCGTGCGTGACGAGGCCGGAAACACCGTGGCGGAGCATGCCACCTACGAGGTGACGGGCGATGCCAACGAGGAGGTGATAGATATGCCGATTGATCTGCCCTACGGCAAATACCACGTCACGGTATGGGGAAACCTGAAAAGCGAGGAACCGTTAGGCGATGACCTCACAGCCGCCGAGCTGGAGCACGCTGACGCAGCGAGCCGGGATGTCTATCTGGCGGATGCCGAGGTGGAATACGCCTTGGGGTCGGAGCATCACACCGTGGAGCTGGAGCGCACCAAAGGCCACCTTATCATCGTGGCGGAGAACCTGCCGGACTATATCGACCTCTCCGATAAAACGATATGCGACGTGTATAGCTTCGTTGCCACCGGTCTCAAATACGACCGCCTGACGGATCTGACCAGCCGTACCCATTGGACGGAGAAGAACCATATCACGACCCATACGCTGACCGGTCCCTCGAAAGGCTTCGAGAAATCCACGCTCAAGGTGGCGTTCCACGATGCCGACAACGCACCGGCTTCGCCCATGGCTCGTGCCAACAGCAGCCTGCTGCCGGAGGATATCCGCATCACGATGGGACGAAACGAGATTACAGTGGTGAAGTATGTCTATATGAAGGAAGACGACCCAGATCCAGATCCAGATCCTGAGCCTGATCCAGATCCAGAGCCCGATCCAGAGCCCGATCCAGATCCAGATCCCGATCCAAAGCCGGAACCGGGTGGCAAGTTTGACATCTATGTACTGGTGAACGACAACTGGGAAGAAATACACGGACTGATCGTAGAAGAATAAAAACAGAGTTTAATCAAATAATTGTTTAATTTAATTTTCAACAAAATGAAAAAGTATCTATGTATGGCAGCGGCAGGTATGCTCCTGTTCTCTGCATGTAGTAACGAAGATGATGTTATCAACAACGGTAACTCATCTGCTGACTTCGAAGGGCAGGAACTCATTATGAAGGTAGTTAACACTGGCGATGGTTTGACAACTCGTGCTGCACGTCCTTTGTATAGCTCTGAAGCTGGTCAGAAAATCGACAAAGTGAAGCTGGCTATCTTCAAACTGAATGGTCTGGCTATTGAAAGTTGTGTTTTCGAAAAAACATTCGATGACTGGCAAAATAATGGTCAGAATTATGGAGGTGACCCCGATAATAAATCTGATCATGGCAAGTATGCTTCTTTGAACCTGAAGAAAGAAATTAATCCTGATGAACCGACAAACAAAGGTCTTGCTCCGGGTGATTACATGGTGTATGCGGTAGGTTATAACTCAGTAAGTTCAGTTTATACCTATGATCCGGGACTGACAAACATTGTGAAAGACTGGGGCGAGGCTGCAAAATTTAAATCAATTAAGGCTAGCACCAATGGTGATGCAGAGGAAATCTTCGCAGGTAGCATTGCTAAGATTACGGTAGGTAATGATAGAAATTTTACTATTGTAACAGATAAACCTGATAACAACATCCTATATTTGCATCGCCAGGTAGCAGGTGCTTTCGGTTATTTCATGAATATCCCAGCTGTAGGTCCTGACGGAACAAAAGCAACTCACTTGCGTTTGGTTGCTGCTAATAAGAATATGGCTGTTAATATGACCAAGTTCAATACAGATTTCAGAGTAAGTGACAACAACGTGAAATACGTTGTCAATGGTGAAACTCCTGGAACTAGTGATGCTAAATTTAAAGGAGGTTCAGAAGGCTTCGTCGTTTATAATATCAAATTGGAGGATTGGTTTACAGCTGGCGATTCAAATAATGATGGTGTATTGGGTAAAGGCGATACTTGGGCTATTCCTCAAACTATAAAAGACAAGGGAGAATTTGATGCCATTCAAGGAACTGTCTTCGCCGGTGAGTTCGTAATTCCTTTCGCAAACAAGAATGCAAAGACCTTTGAGTTACAACTAGTATCAGGAGAAGATAAGACTGCGACAATCCTTAGAACTTGGACTGTAAACTTGAAAACAAAACAAACTGGTGTTGTTGGTCTTGAAAATGACACTGAGATTGCAAATGAATCTGTATCTTCTTACAGTATTGTTCGTAACCACCTTTACACTATCGGTAGAAAAGACGTTGCTAATCCAACAGATCCAACAGATCCAACAGATCCTGAGAATCCTGAAGATTTGAGCAAGGGACAGATTCTGACTCTTCGTGTAAACGATAACTGGGAAGTAATCAATCAGTTAGACATTGAGCCGGAAATCTAATCTCCCCCTCATGTAACCTCATTTATGAACCCTGTTTCATAAATCTAATATAATCCGGAAGTTTCCAAGGGCCGAGCCCCCGGAGGCCTCCGGATTATTTGCATAATGTGAACGCACAATCATATTTTTACTATTCATCTCAAAAACAACAATCACTATGAGTATCTTCCTGAAACCCGTGCAACGCCGCAACCCGGTAAAGCCGAAAGACCCTATGAAGTGGTATCCCGTGCAATACACCACCAAGCTGGTGGGCGAGAGCGAAGTGGCAGAAATGATTGCCGACGAAACTACTCTCAATCCTATGGAAGCGCAAATGGCTATCCGCCAGCTGCGCAAGGTGGTGCAACGTCTCCTGCTCGACGGCAAAAGCGTGAAGTTGGGCAACTGGGGAACCTTTAACGTCACCCTCAGCACCGAGGGAGCCGACACAAAAGAAGCCCTCTCTGCCCGCAACGTGAAGACGGTGAACATCAACTTCCAGCCCGGCGACGAGCTGAAAACCGCCATGCAGAAGGCCGACTTCGTATGGCTCAACAAAATCGTGGAAGGCAGCACCTCCACCGACTCCGAAAGTCCCGACGAGATCGATGAAGGCGACGATCGCCCCGTCATCGAATAACGCTGTCGGCTCCATTAGACATCCGATTGCCCGCCCCGTTCCGGCTGTTTGCTCAACCCCTTTCCGTGAGTCGGGCAACTCAAATCAGCGAGTCGGGCAACTCAGAACTGCGAGTCGGGCGACTCACGACAACCGTTCGGGCAACCCGGCAGAAGCCGCCCGTCCCGAACAGAAAAAAAACAAATCGCTCTTTGACATCTTGGAACATGACGGAAAACAATCTTTGCAAGGAGGGGAAAAAGAAACAGAGAATGAGGTGTTATGAACTTTCAAAGCGTATGTTGAAGGATTAGCATAGTTCTTCCCCACATAAGATACGATTCATAGAAAGAAGTTTTCCGTTCCCCTCGTTGCGCCCAAAGAAAGGCGCAGCGAGGGGAATGGTCCGTTTATACCCGTACCGTTCCAAGGATGGCTTGAAGAAGCGACAAGACATAGGATTGACAACAGATATAACGACGATATAAATATAAAAAGTAAAATAATAAACAGGAATGAAAAGATTGAAACTAAGGGCAATGGCCTTGTCGCTATTGCTGGCAATCGGAATGAATGTCATGGCGGGAGAAATCGTGGTCGAGAATCCACGTTTCCCTCGCAAAGCGTTAATTGCGCCCGACTGCATGATCAACACGATGATTAACGTCGTGGACGTGGCTTCGGGCACGAATGAGATGAACAACCTCTTGGATGAGAATCTGGACAATTTTGCTACCTTGGCGGGATTGGCCAAAGTGGGTGTGCTCTCTGACCCCATTGTCAGTGTAAAAGACCTGAAACATACCTATCCGGCAGGGACAAAGGCGGGGTTTTGCGTGGTGAATGAATCCGGCAATCTTCTCAAAGTGGATCTTTTAGGAAATGTAAAAGTCTATTTCTATCTTGACGGGCAACTCCAAGAGGGTGTAACCGTAGAGCAGTCAGACAAAGAATTATTGTCGCTCAGCTTGATACAAATGGGTGCAAGCGATGCAACGCTTTCACTTACTGCCCAATCAACAAAGCCTTTCGACGAGATTGGTTTGTTTGTGGAAGGTGTCGATGTAAGTGCCCTTAGTGCCACAAAGGTGAAATATGCTTTTGTGGGAGATGAAAGGAAGAAAACGCTGACTACAAACAATTTTGACGGTATTCAAGTAGATGCGGGATTATTTACTAAAGATAATGCAATTGATACAATCCTAACCAACACATGTTCATTTGCTACAAGAGGGATCTTAGTTAAAGAAAGCTATATAACTCTCTCTGAATTTGGAAATTTCCCGAAAGGAACAAGAGTGGGTTTTAAGTTTAAATCAGAGACCTTACTATCTCTGAATATTGCAAAATCTATGAAATTTAAATTAATTGACGGTAGTAGTAGTCAAGAAACAATCGTCAATGGAGATTTATTAAAAGTAGGTCTTATAGGAACAACTGATTATGATATATCTATCCAAGCTGAGCGAAAATTTAATAAAGTAGAACTTATCATTGATCATGGATTATTAGGTGGATTGTTGGATATATCTAAACTCTCCTTCTGCTATGGCTATATCGAAGAAGAGCCAGAGGTGCCCCACCACCACGATCTGAACCTCAGCATGAATCCTGTGATTTGCCCGGAAGAGACGGAATACCAACTCCAACCCTCTGACGGAAGCGTCACTTGGACTTTGGAAAACAAGCCTGCGGGCGATAATTCCGTACAGGTTTCCTCTACCGGCAAAGTAACCAATATGACTCCCGGTGTGACAGGCGAATATGTTTTCAAAGCTACGGCGAGTGACGGATGTTCAGGAACCGTTACCCTTACCAAAGGTATTCAACAGTCTGTCAATCCTGAATGCAACAAGCCGATTGCGGACGAAATGGAACTTGCCGGCAACATTCATGACTCAAGTGGCTCGTTGATAAGCATCTCTGATTTGAAAAATCCGAATAATATCATAGATCAGGATATGAGCACCTATGCCGAATATGTTGGTGGATTGTCTTTAGCCAATAACATGCAAATCATCGGCGTGAAAAAGAAAACAGCCGAACCGATGTGGACAAGCGGCACAAACGGAAAACGTGTCGGCTTCGTGGTGGAAATGAACAGTGGAGTGTTGGGACTCAATGCCTTGGAATACTATAAGATTCGTTTGTACAGCAACAAGACGCAGCAGTATGTGCACGAAGCAGTGGTTAGCCGTTGGAACACCGTTTCGGCCGGACTGATTGGCAACAATCAGGTGCAAAAGGTACGCCTTAGTGTGGAAGTGCCTGCCAATAAAGAGTTTGACGAGATTACGTTATGGAAATCCGGCGTATTGGATTTGCAGCTCAATGCCTTGCGCATTTATGGAGCTTTTATGAACGATGCCGGTAGTTATTGCTATACCGACGATCCGTTGGGATGCGGCAGTACGATTATCTCCACGGAGACAACCGGAGCCTCTATCAATTACGACGAGACCGGCTTCACCGGACTTGCAGGAGCAGCTACTTTTATCAAAGATTTGCAGCGTCTGATTGATGACAATCGGGATTCTTACACTTATTCGGACGGAATCAAGGTGGGAGCTGCCGTGAAATATGCCGTCAAGCTGGGCCGTACGTTCGGTAAGAACCAGCAGATCGGCATTATTATGGACAAAGAAACCTATCTCGCCAATTTGGACGTAATCAATAGTTGGACAATGAAAACCTATTACCGAGGCACAGAGACCGGTGACGAGAAGAAAGGCTGGAGCGTGTTGGGACTGGATGCCATAGGTTATGGCGATAAGATTTACCTGTTGCTGAACCCCACAAAATCTTTCGACGAGGTAAGGATACAAACGGGTACACTGGTTGAAGCTCTAAGCGGCCTTAAACTTTACGGTCTGTTTGTCCGTAACGATGCCGACGGCGATGGTATCCCCGATTGTGAGGACGAGAACAGCTGCGGACCCGATGTGCCCGTTGTGCCGGGCGACATTGATTTCTCGCTCTCTGCCGAGCATCTTTGCCAGCAGGACAAACAGACTGTTACCATCAAAGGCACAGCCGGTAGTATTTACAAGATCTCATGCCCCGTGCAGGGTTTCAATAACATAGAGGTATCAGCAGGTGACAACGGGCAATGCACTTGGAGCGGCACGATGCCGAATGCGGGACATAATCTCACTTTAACCGTTACGACACAAGACGGTACAAAAAGCGCATCCAAAACGTTCACGGTACATCCGCTTCAAACGAAATGGAATGGTAGTGTAGATAACGATTGGAACAATTGGGACAACTGGACGGAAGGTTCACCGTTAGCTTGTTCGAATGTGATCATTCCGGCTGACTGTACGCACTATCCGGTCTTGACAGACGCATCGGAGAACCTTTGTAATCTTATCCATTTCGAGATGGGTGCCGAAGTGGTGAATACCCACTTACTGACCTATAAGCAAGCCTCTGTCGATATGACACTCGATGCGGACCGTTACTACATGCTTTCCGCCCCCTTGCATGGGATGGTAACGGGCGATATGTTTATCCCGAGAGGAGGAAACCCAGCGGTATTTACCGAAGCAAATGCCAACAACGCTCCCCAGAACCGTTTCAACCCACGCGTCTATCAACGCTTGTGGGCGACCAACGCTAAAGGAAAGCCTATATCAGGCAGTCTGATAGAGGTAGCTCCTGATGAAACCCGCTGGACACCACCGTTCAACGCCTTGGCAGAAAAGTATGAGCCGGGCGAAGGTTTCTCGATGAAGGCTGCTAAGGGCACGGCAAGCCAATCGCTTACCTTCCGTTTCCCGAAGACCCATACTGAATATGAATATGTGACGGATCAAAACCAACCGACCGGCATCAAGGAGACAATCAACCGCGATAACGTTGGCCGCTTCATTTGTGAGAATGAAAAAGAAACGGTGGATTTCCCCTTTACCGTTGCGCTCTCCAACAAAGAGGCAGGAACCACCTTCTTGGCGGGAAATCCCTTTATGGCGCATATCGATATTGAGAAATTCATGACCGCAAACAAAATCACTTCTGTCAAGGTGTACGATGGCAACAACGCCAACTCACAGATATTGGTCGATGGCCAACTGGTCAGCAATGGAGCGGACTATACGCATATCGCTCCGATGCAATCGGTCTTCGTGACGGTGGCAAACGATGCCCAAACTTTGGATGTCACTTACACGGCTGATATGCTGGCTTCGGCTCCGGGATCTTTGCTGAAGAGCCATCGATTGGCAACCGAAAACCATTCGGACTTGAACCTGAGCGCAACTGCCGGCAAGCACGTTGCCAACACCTTGGTACGTCTCTCTCCGGTAGCTTCGAAAGCCTACGTTCCGGGTGAGGATGCCGAACTGCTGGTCGATAACGAGGTGCGCCCGGCCATCGCCCTGTTCAGCGTGGCTGGCGGCAAATCGCTCGACATCCAACAGTTGGATGGGGCAGACAGAATCCCCTTGGGCTTCTACCTACAAACACCGGAAACGGTTTCCCTGACCATACGGAAAAGCGGAAGCGGAGAATGGGACGGATGGTATCTTTCGGATATCCAGCTTCAGAAGAGCTACCCGCTGGAAGCAGCCGAGACAGTGATTCCGCTGGGTGTGCTCAGCACGAATGTAGGCCGCTTCTTCCTTGTAAAAGGCAATCCTACGGCAAACGAGTCCATCTCTGATGGCGAAATCCAGTGCTATTGCTACCGTGAGGGAACAGACCGCATCGTTGTCCGCTCGACAAACGCTCCGATGAAACGCTGCGAGATCTACTCGGCAAGCGGTACACTCGTAGACCGTGCCAATGGCGAAAGCACGGAATACCGTCTTCGCCCGACCTCCGGTATGAACATCATCAAGGTGTATCCGGAAGGAAAGGAACCCAAGGTATTCAAGGTGTCGTGCTACTAAACACGATGCTGAAGAACAGAATGTAGAATGAAACATAAAAAACAAGCATATGAGTCTGAAATTATCGAACACAATCAAGGGAACGCTTCTCTTCCTGACCTGTCTGGCAACCGCCGGCTGCGGACAGGAAGATATGCCCACGCCCGACGACGGAAGGCCGCAGGTGGTTCTCACCTTCAGTGCCTCGCCGGGCTTGATAACCCGTACCCAGCTACCGGGTCCGGACAATCTGCAACACGTCCAAACGGTGCAGCTCTACATTTTCAACGGAACAGGAAACGATGCCCAGTGTGTAGCCTCCGAAGCGGTGGACTGGGAGGATATTAAAGCTCCTGCAAACGGAGCAAATACAGCCTCTAAGACACACCCGGTGCAGTACAATCAGTTTACGGCGGGACAGCCCTATACCTTTCTTGCCATAGGTATGGACAACTGTTCTGGCGATACTTACGGTCTGCCCGCTGCGGTGCAAGTAGGTCAAACTACGTTAAGCGATGCCAAGGCGGTGCTCGCTTCCGGTAAGAGTCGTAACGACATCGCCGTATCCGAGCTTTTCGGCGGTTCCACCGTGCTCACTCCTGTAGAGAAAGGGCAGATAACAGGCACCATAGACCTCTACCGCCGTGTGGCAGGCGTGATGGGCTGGTTCAAGAACATCCCTAAGCAGGTGAATGGAAAAGATGTGTCCTCCCTGCGGATCGAGCTGTACAAGGCGCAGAACAAGAGTATCTGGCTCACCAAACCCCAATCGGGAGCGGATGTCATCATGGAGCCTATTGCTGAAAACGATGACAATAAGACCTTGGTGCAAATAGACTTGAAAGATACGGATTTCGGACCGGAAACAGTTGTATCCAAAGGCTCGTATGTGCTCCCCATGATTGCACCTTTTGCCACGGCGGATGAAATGACAGAAGCCGGGTATAGCGATGAGAGCATCTACGTAAAAGATTATACCCTCCGGGTAGTCTTGGCAGATGCAGACGGCAAGGTCATACAGGCAAAGCGGGTGAAAAACAAAGATACTAATACCAATGGCGGAACAGAAGGCGGTACCGGTATCATCACCACAAGCGAAGCCTACCGCTTCCCCATCAACGCCAACTGGTTCTACCCGATAGGTACAAAAGATGCGCCGATAGACTGGCCGGAAGAGGGAGAAGATGGCAATATTGTAATCACCGTATCTCCTAACTGGGATTGGAAAGGAAATTTGGAATGGGCAGATTAACGAACAATAAACAACGGAATAACATGAAACGATATTTCTTTTTATGCGGATGCCTGCTGGCCCTGTTCGCTTCTTCGTGCAGCGACGATATAATGGAATCGGGAGGTGCAGGAACAACAACCGGAGAAAACGGTAAATGTATGATAACAATTTCGCTGCCCAGGTCGAACGCACGAACGGGTGAAGTTGTGGGCAATGGTGAAACTAATGCCTCTGGAACATGTGTGGTAGATAAGGGCCTCCTTCTCATTTTTGAGTCGGATGCTCGGAATAATAAGGATTATGCACTCAAAAAAAGTGTGGATCTCAGTTTTGTCAACAAAGATTATAGTACGGAAACAGGATATATTTTTAAGGAGAAGAGATATACGGCAGCGGCTGAATTTGTGCCTGAAAAAGGAAAATTTTATCGGCTTTATGCGTATGCCTATAATTCGAATGGCGTGAAGCCGAATTTTGATTATACCGGCAAGGTGCTTCAGAACCTCAATGAAAAATTAGGACCTGATAGACTTGCTTCCATTGCTGTATCTATACCACCAGAAGTGCCGACCTTCAATGAAAATGTTACGCAGGAAATCTACGGTGGATTTTTGGATGCTTTTGGCGGTACTGAGCCATATCCGCAAGATGGATCTAATGCTTTAATTGACCCGACAAACAACCATTATTTAACTGGAGGTATCACAAACGGTATCATTGTAGGAGATGATGAAGACCAATATACCAGCTACGGCGCAGACATTCGCCGTCAGACAGGACGTCTTGACATCACATTGAGCGAGATGACTTCACAAAATGTGACAAAAGCGACCCTGCTGATAGAGCGATATACGGACAAGGCTCCAATAGGAATGGAAGTTATTCCGGAGATTGGTTATTGCAATCCTTTCGAGAAAGAAATTAACGAAGTGAAGGTAGCGACCGCTACACCTGATACTGATGGGAAGATTCGCCTTTGCGCTGACATGCTGCGTTTTGAGAACTCGTATGTCTATATCGAATTGGAATATGAAGACGGAAAAAAATCCCGTTATTTGGTACGCAGTGCCGACAAGGAAGTACCGGCTGGTCCGGATGCAACGGTAACACAAATCTCAAAGGATTTCAAAATAACCCTACTTGAAAACATCTGGATTTTGATGGAGGGGACTTATGACAATTTAGTGAAGAATAATCTGAAAATAAAAGTAAACTGGGAAGCGGACGTAGAAGGTCCTGACCTGATTGTGCAATAAATTAAAGCGATATGACAATGAAAAAGATATATGACAGCCGAATCCTCTCTGGGTTGCTAATGCTCCTAATGGCTGCATTTTGGACATCCTGCTCGGAAGATACCATAGGAACAGAAACCAACGGGGGCAAGCTATCCTCCGTCACGTTCCATATAGGTGGAATAGAGGGGCTGCGCACCCGTGCGGCAAACGGTATAGAGAACATAGACTTCAGTAAATATGGAGCCAAGCTCTATCTGTTCAAAGATCAAATTAAAGATAGTCAAACCGATCCGGATAATCCTTATCCCAATTTCAAACTTGACAGGGAACCTGTTGAAATTACAGAAGGCTACGTTACGATTGATAATCTTGATAGAACACAGAATAATTACATTTATATCATAGTGGCGTATGAAAAAGCTTATGCGGAGAAAGCCAAAGTAATGTCTTGGAACGCAGATTATTATAATGGCGTAGAACTTGAAGCAGCTAAATCTCTCTATACAACTTGCTACATTGCAGCTCTAGATGAAAATAATTATGCCCCTTATCCCACAGATGGAGAAGATCAGTTTATGATTTACGGAGCCGGAGGCGAAATAGCTTCGCAACTCGATCAATTCGTTCCGGTGGAAGTAGTTCTGACTCGCCAAATGGGAGCCGTAGTTTTCTCCACAGGGGCAGATAATATAAAAAGCATACCGGCAAATTGCACGATAAATACCGACTATTATCATCTGTATTTATCACAGATAATTGAAACACAAAGCGGTACACAAAATCATTGCAGTGATTTTGCAAGTCATAATTCTAATCCGGAAATTTCTATTGAATTTAGTGGAGGTGCTTTTATTAATGAGATAAAAGGCTACATGGTGTATCTGCCATGTACGACAACAAAAGCGTACGAGTCTTATGAAGCTTCGAATATTCCAGACAATGAAAAGATAAACTACAAGGCTGCTGAGCCGGAAGTTACAGGTATGACTTCCATTACAATACAAGAAAAAACGTATTCAACAAGCGAGCTATTTCCCATCTACCCCAATCGCCGCACCATCTTGACGATTGGCGACGGTTCAAAAATCACGGTTTCATTTGGAGATAACCAAGGCAATATAAATCAGGAAGGAGATTGGAATGGCGGTTTATAACAAAAAACAGATTAAAGGCATGAAACATCTATATATACTATTGGCAGGATTGGCATTATGCGGTTCTGCCTTGACCGGTTGTAGTGAAGATTACCTGCTCGGAGAAGAGGGAAATACGGTGAATACCGAAACAGAGGCGGATGTTCCCGAAGGATATGTTCGTGTATCGTTCGTTCCGCAAGAGGCTATGCAGACTCGTGCTGCGGTGGATGGAATCAGCAACTCGATTTATCGGGTACAAACTTTGCTGTATAAAGATAATGCACTGGTAGAAACTAAAACAATCTTGGACGATACCGAAGGAACAGGGCTGGAATGGCCGTATTATGGAGGCACCTATCGGAAAGATTTGGAACGTGGCGGAACATATACCATTGTGTATCTGGGTAACATACCGCAAGAGAAGCTGACCGGCACAGACGATAAGACTACGGCTCGCATCGCTGCTCCCGATAATGACATGTTCCGTGAAACCAATATGTATTATTTCTTTTCTGAGACATTTACTGTGCCAACGGATCAAAATACAACGAGATGGCAAATCCCTGTTATGCTTCGTCGTCTTGCGTCTCGCCACATCATTGGCGGTTACGGCATACCGGAGGACATAGAAGCAGAAGGAAAAGATTATTCGGAGAAATACTACGCAAGTATGCTGGATGAAAATCATTCGTTGGGAATAGGCAAGAAACTGTTCTCCGGCATGACAAGCGAGATGGGTAAAAGTTTCAAGGCATTGCTGATTCGCGACATTGTCTTTCCCAATGCCTATCTGCTTGAAAAGAGTTTTATTAAGTCAGGTAGTGCTTTGGCTACTTGGTGGGAAGCAAACAAGGATAGCTATTGGGAGGTTTATACAAAGGAGAATCCCTATTGGACTCAAGAGTATTTGAGCCAACAATGGAAGCGAGGTGAAGCCTCCAATTGGCATGGAAAGTTCGCCAACGAGACAGGTAAGGAGAAACCAAAAGCTCTGTTCAATTTGTTAAATGCGATAGTCGATGAGAATAACGAATCAATTCTAACTTTTATACTTAATGGGATAAAGGAAAAGGACTATGGATATGTTGATAATGGAATTACCCAAAATCCTGGATCTTATACATCTACACGCCAAGAAATAATGGAAGCCTTACAAAACGGTTTGCAAAATTCAGCATTGGGTGTATGGGATCGTAGCAGTAAAATTAGTTTCACAATAAATAAGATACCGACCTCTTTGGATTTCTCATTAAATGCGGTAGAATCCAGAGAAATGGTTGTTGCTGACCAACCGATCAATGATGCGACAACCAGCGAACCTAATTTCACCTTTTTGCTGTTGGGAACGAAAAGCAGTGACTTTTCGTTTGCCTCTTCAATCGCAATCAGCGGTATCAACACTCCGGAATCCGGCTTTGTGGGACAGGCTCTTACCCCTAACGTTTCAAACTCTTATAGGGTAAAGCCTACAGGTGAATTGGAATGGAATAATACAACCGATAAAAAGGTTGCAGTTTATTTTAGCTATCATTATGTGATGACGCAGTTGATTGAACAACTCAGTCTTAACATACCAGTAACAGAGTGGATTGATGCAAATGGACCACTTTATTATGCCCTCATTCCATTGTATAATATCACTAATGCGAATACATGGCGAATTAATGAACATAACGGGTTATTGACAACCTATAATACAGGAGAACAGACCTGTATCAAATTCTTGATACCCGATTTCAGTTCATCAACCACCCAAAATGTAGAGTGGATAGTGGAAAGCAGTGCAAGTAATAGTAACTAAGTGAAAATGATGCTATTATTAACAATATCATTATATTAAAATTATAGTATAAAGGATTTTAGTATTAACTTAAAACTGTTGAGAAATGAAAAAGATTTGTTTCTTGCTTATGGCTTTCTTCTGTCTGTTTGGTTCCCTGCGGGCGGCAGAAGTTGTGTCCGAAAAATTGACTCCGCTGGTGGGAAAGAACTGTGTCATCAACCAGATAGACAAAAGTCTGGTCGATGCGGTGGGTATGGAATCGGCATTGGCGAACCTGTTGGATTCCAACACGGATAATTATGCCAGTTTAAGCGGATTGGCAGGAATTGATGTCGCATACCACCAGATTATTTCCATCAAGGATATTGCAAACGACTATTCAGGAAAAGATCTGGAAGCCGGGTTTGTAATACAAAGCGTATCGGATGGTACCAATTTACTGACGGCAGATGTGCTGAAAATGTTCGTTGTTGAAACTTATCTTGATGGCGAAAAACAGGAAAGTTCAGTCATGGAAGGCTCAGAAAGTGGTCTGCTGGATCTGAACTTGATAACCATCGCTGCTGATGGAAAGACAAAAGTCTCTATCCGTACTACAAAACCGTTCGATGAAGTGCGTCTGGCTGTAGCCGGTGTGAATGTAGAAGCCTTCAAGCAAATGAGACTTTATTACGCTTTCGTCGGTGCAAATGAATTGAAGCCAATCACCAAGACTTTTCATTATGAAAGCGCATCAGTTCATGGTCATAGAACAAATGGTCTTGCCAGTGAATGGACAAGTGCCATGTGGAATTGGCCGGATCAGAAAGAAAGGTTGGTCGGAAAAAATTCAGAAGCAGATGGTGTAGGATTCGGTCTTATCAGTGGCTTGTTGACAGACCCTCATGTTACCATCAATGCCGGTGAAACTATCCCAGCCAATACAGAAATTGGCTTCATGGTGGAAAGCGGTTCGGTACTTGCCATCGAACTATTCAACAATACGGTGCTGACTACCTATGATGAAAATGATAATGAAGTGGAATCCAAAAAGATTGTCTCTGTATTAGGTTTGTCTGCCTTGAGCGGTGGAAAGAGTACAGTCAGCATGGTAACAACTAAACCTTGCCAGCAGATAAAAATCCAGTTTGGCGGTTTAAATATAGATTTGGGTGGCACGAAGATTTTCTATGCCTTCACACGTAGTGCAGACGTTGAAGTGGAAGATGATTGCGATTTGAAGTTAAGTGCAGATGTAGCCGTTTGTTCTCAATACTCTTACCAGTTGAGCGGAATAGACGGTATCAAATGGAGCATTATAAGTCAACCGGATGGAGCGAATGCTACCGTTTCTTCTACTGGTTTGGTAGAAAATATGACCGTACAAGGTGAATACATCATTCAGGCTGAAAAGGGAAATTGTATGGATCAAGTCATCATCAATAATAAGCCTACAGGTATCTCTTATGAATGTAATCGTCCGATAGTTGGTAATGGTGTAGAACCGTTTACTCCCAAAGGTGGCGGATGCTTGTTGTGTATTTCACCAGACTTAGACCCTGATAAGGCGTTTAATGTTGTGGATGAAGATTTGACCAACTATATTGAATATACCAAAGGCTTGGATTTGTTGAGCAATACAAGCATTTATGGCGTACAAAGCCCGACCATTTATGATGCTTCTGAAGAAAATCCTCGCCGTGTGGGTTTTGTCATGCAGGCTACAGATCAGTTCCTGTCTGCTGATTTGCTGAAGTTCTTTGTCATCAAAACTTATTTGAATGGAGAATTGCAGGAATCATCTCCGGTGGATGAGAATGATGCTGTCACAGCTGATTTAATCGGAAATAAAGACAATCAAATGCGTTTCAGTTTTGTGGCGACCAAACCGTTCAATCAGGTTTCAATTTGGACAGCTGGCGTACTTAGTTTGAATATCAGCAAATACAGAATCTACTACGCCTTTGAAGAACCGGCAACAAGCACATGTTTGAACCAATTTTCTTCAGCAGCTTGTTTGACAATGCTATCGGCAACACAACATGGTGCATCTATAAATTATGGACGTACAGGTTTCGGTGGTGTTGCTAACGTAGGGGCAACGATGCGGAATCTTTGCAATGTGATAGACGGGGATATGACAACCTCTGCATATATTGGGAAAGTAGCAGGAGTGGCGGCCAATACCTCATTGTCTATAAAGACCAATCGTGTTTTTGAACACGGTTATCAAGCCGGCTTTGTGATAAAAGAACAAACATTTGTGGGCAATGTGGATTTGTTACGAGGATTGCGTATCAGAACCTACTTGAATGGTGTTGCAACTGGTGATGAAGACATAGCACCAGAAGTGTTGTCGTTGGACTTGATTGGTGGTTCAGGCAAATCACTGATAACAGTAACACCGACCAAACCTTTTGATGAAATCCAACTGGATATGGGAGGTTTGGTAGATGCATTGGTAGAGTTGCAGGTATTCGGTGCATTTGTTCAATCTGATACAGATGGCGATGGAACCCCCGATTGCTTGGACAAGAATCCGTGCGGAACACAACTTGTTGTTTTGAATGCTGATGTACCCTGTGGCGCTACATATGCTGAGATTGAAATAGCAGGATATGATCCGGAAAAACAGTACACACTGTTTGATGGAAAGAACGAGTATGTTTTTATTGATGGTAAAGCCTCATTTGATATAACTCCTGGATATTACAATTGTACTATCCGTGAAGAAGGAATTGACGTGTACCAGAATCTGATAATAGAAGTACATCCTGATTATACAATTTGGAAAGGAACCAACTCTTCAGATTGGAACGATTGGGATAACTGGAGTAACGGAGTTCCAGGGGCATGTACGAATGTTCTTATTCCTTCCAAAGATTCGATAGACAATTCAAATGGAATTCATTATCCGATTTTGGAGCGAGGAAGAGGTATTTATGAATGTAACGGAATTTATTTGAAACCGGGAGCAGAATTGATAAATCAGAATCTGTTGACCTATAATAAAGCATGGGTGGCATTGAACATTTATCCGGAAAGATCAAATATGGTTTCAATTCCTCTGAAAGAAAGTTTCTCTGGAGATTTCTTTGCCTACAAAAAAAGTGGAAGCAAGGAGCCGTTACAACAGGATTATAAAAATCCGTTGTTGGGAGATACTCTTATAGGAAATGTGAACAGATCTGTCCCCTTTATTATCACTTCTATTTGGGAAGATGGTTGGAAACAGATTCGCACTATATTGGATCACAAAATCAATACCGCAGAGGGCATTGCGGTAAATTCGGTAAAGAATCAATATGTGAATACCTCTGAGCCTTTAGAAATTATATTCGGTAAAGAAGACTCTCTTTATAAAAAGGTTAATAATGCAGGAATAGAGTTGTCCGGAACAATAGTCATTCCACGAGACATGTCTAAAGTTGGAAAATTTACATATGATGCTGATACCCTACAGTCAACAATAACTGGAAAGGCAGAACAAACTCGCTATTTGTTAGGCAATCCGTTTGTGAGCCATTTGAATGTTGCTGCATTCTTAAGCAACTCACACAATAGTTCCGTGCTAAAACCTTTCATAAAGGTTAACAGCAATATAGCAGAAAATTCGGTAGTTGATTACGAAAAATTGACAGAAATCAGTGCTAATGATTTATCTGCTAAAGTAGCTCCTACCCAATCGTTCTTTGTAGAAGCACTTCAGCCGACAAAAGAACTGACAATTGTATTCACTCCGGACATGATGACTACCGGTGATTACATGGAACAGCAACCCGCTCCGCAGACCAAGTCAAAGGCAAGCGGAAGCACCGGCATCAGCCTTTCCAACATCAAGGCTTACGCCAAGGACGGCGAGGCTGTCATCTCGGCAAGCGAAACCATCAGGAGCGTGCAGATTGTTACCGCCGCAGGCCAAGTGCTGGCAAGCAAACAACCGAACAGCACGGAGGTACGCATGCCTCTGGGCCAGGGTATGAATATCGTCAAGGTTCAGACTGAAAACGATGTACAGACATTCAAGTTGATGAACAATTAATAAACCAAGGTGGCCAAGGCGAAGTGGACACAGGAGACTGTTCCGACTGCTTTGGCCCTTTTTTTAATATCGAAAAAAATAACAAGATGAAGAAAAAGCGAATATGGACAGCCGGTCTTTTCGCGCTGTTATTGGCCGCAGGATGCGACAACAGCAGTGAGATCGTCGAGGGACAGGAGCCGGATAAAGGACCGGTGCAGGAGTTCACCCTTATGGTGGAAAGTGACGGTGAATCGTATCTTGACAACAACGTGCCCCAGACACGGCGCACGGCTTCAAGCGCCACACCCAAACAGACCATCGACAAGGTGGCCCTGGTCATCATCCGTGATGACAACTCGGCGGAGGTGGTGTACCACACCACACTGGAAGGGTGGAACGACACGCAAAACATCGTGAGCCGGCCTTATGCCGACGGTTCGAGGCAGGGACGCAAGGCTGTTGTTACCTTAAAAGAAGAAAACCTGCTGGAGGATGGCAAAGACTATCAGGTTTATGCCGTCGGTTACCAAAGCGGCACATACGGAGGGTATGTCCCCTTCAAGGATGTGGAGGTCGGAAAGCCGTTCACGCACACCGAAACCGTTACCGTGCCGGACGGGGGGCTCGCTGATGAAATCTTTGCCGGAAGCCGGATCTTGCACGTGGAGAACGGTGAGATAACGACCGCAGAAAATTCTCCCGCCGGGCAGCCGGACGGGGCGGTCATCCTGCGCCGGCAAGTGGCGGGCATGTTCGGATACTTTACCCGTATCCCGACGGAGATAGGCGGGACGAAGGTAGCCGGCTTGCGTCTGGTATCGACCCGCAGGAACAGGACGGTTATCCTGGGCGGTTTCCGTTCGAATGAAAGTCCCGAAGACTTCAACCTGAAAAATGCGGTAAACGGTATGGCTCCTGATACGGAGTATGATGCACGTCTCTTCGGATCAACCAAAGACGACGCTTTTCTTGTCTATGAGGTGAGGCTGAAAAACTGGTTCCCAGGCAATACCGAGAATCCCGGACTGCCTCTGGATATGAATTCCGACGGTTACCTGGACGGGAAAGACACGAACTGGCAGGTGGATGGGGAAAAATATCCCGACAGCTCCATCAAGTTGCAGAAAGGTTCGGTATTCGGTGACTGCTTCTGGGTGGCATCGGCTGTTGAACCTAACAATGCTGCAAACGATGCCTCCACCCTTCAGATGCAGCTACTGGACGAGACAGGTCAAGTGTTGAAACACTGGGACGTGTCGCTGCAAGAGAAAGCGGCCTTGCAAGCCACCCGTACCGTCATCACGCTGGACGGGAACGGACGGACAATCCTCTCCACCGAAACCACACCCGAAACGGAGCGTTGCTTCAGCATCGTTCGCAACCGCCTTTATGCAATGGGTACGAAATCACGCAGCCAGAGCCATGACGGGGACGAACCCATTGACCTGTCGAAGGCCGACAAACTTGTGGTGGATGTCGAAAACGACTGGGAAAGCTGGGACACGATAGTTATCAGGGAAAAATGACAACGGCATTTTTGGCAAAAAAGTATTATTGACTTGTTTAATTTAAATATGACAATACACATACGATATAAAATCCTATTGGGTTACTTCGTATTAATGGCAGTCATCATCAGCATGGCTGCCATTCTTTTCCATGAACGGAAACGGGTGTGTGAAATCGAGTCGGAAGTGACCACCATTCATCAGGTCCGGCGTGATATCAGTGCCGTACACCATCAAATTACCATTCTTGCCTCTTACGGTGAGTCTGTTATCGGATGGGATGAAGAAGATTCCCGCAAATATCGGGAACGGCGGTTAAAGGTGGACTCTCTGTTGGAACAGATGAAAAGGAACTGCATCGCTTTTGTTAACCCCATGCAACTCGACACGCTCCGCGCTTTATTGAAAAATAAGGAAGAACATCTTTACGGAATCATGCAGGCTGTCAGCGCACAAGATAAAGCCGACAGTCTGTTGCAGAATCATCTGCCAGCCGTGGCAGAACAGGCAATCCGGAACCACACCGTCACCCGCAAGAAAAAAGGCATTGCCGGGTGGTTCGGAAAGAAAGAGACCATACAGGTTCCCCAAGATCCGGGGTCGCTCCGTTCGCTGAACATACAGCTGATCTCCATGCTTGAAGAACGGGAGGACGCGATTGATACCTATACCGACAGACTGCGGCACCGCAATCGGGAATTGAACCGGAAATTGTACACCTTGATTACAACACTGGACAATCAGGCGGAAACCGTATTCCGAAACAGGGAACATCATCTGAAAGAGGCATACGAGCTTTCCACACAGGTTATCACCGGTCTGGTCATAACGGCCATTCTCCTGTTGATCATATCCTACTGGATCATCCAGCGGGATGCGTATGCCAAGGAGGAAAGCCGGAAACGATTGGAAGAAACGATAAGACAGAATGCCGCATTGCTGGATATGCGCAAGAATATCATCCTCACCTTGTCGCACGATATCCGAGCCCCTTTGAACATCATCAGCGGCAACACCGAATTGGCGATGGACACACGGGAGAAGAAACGGCGGAACATTTATCTGAACAATATCGGAATCGTTTGCCGCCATGTGGTACACCTTCTCAACAACCTGCTGGACGTGTACCACCTGAACGAGGCGAGAGAGATACGCAACGATGTCCCGTTCAACCTTCATGGATTGCTGGAACGTACCGCTTCGGGATTCTCGCACGTGGTCAATAACAAGGGTATCCTGTTCGACAGCGATTTCAAGAATACGGAGGTCAGGCTTTATGGGGATGCGGACCGCATAGAACAGATCATAGACAACCTGCTTGCCAATGCCGTCAAGTTCACCGAGTCCGGTACGATCAGCTTCCATGTCCGTTATCACGACGGGAACCTGATTCTGGAAATAAAGGATACCGGTATAGGCATGAGCGAGGAGACGCTTTCACGCATCTTCCGCCCGTTTGAGCGTCAGACCTCCGCCGCCAATGCCGACGGTTATGGTCTGGGGCTGTCCATCACGCAAGGGCTCGTGAACCTGCTTGACGGGACTATCGAGGTGACAAGCTCCATTGACCGTGGAAGCACGTTCCGTGTAACCCTTCCGGTCCCGGAGACAAATGAGCCGGTGGAGAGCGAAAACCCGATACTGCCGCATTTCGAGTACCTTCCCCATAGCGTGCTGGTCATTGATGACGACAGTATGCTCAGGGATGTGATTAAGGAGATGCTGGAACGCAACGGTATAACATGCACGGTATGCTCCTCTGCCAGAGAGGTGGTCAAGGCCATGCGCTGCATGGATTATGACCTGCTCCTTTCCGACATCCAGATGCCCGGAACCAACGGCTTCTCCCTGCTTGCCCTTTTACGCAACTCAAACATCGGCAATTCGCGCACAATACCCGTTGTCGCCATGACCGCACGTGGCGACAAGGATAAAAAAGCCTATCTGGAAGCCGGATTTGCGGACTGCATCTACAAGCCGTTTTTTTCCCCGGAGCTGCTAAGCCTGCTCTCGACCGTAAAGAGATGCCGGGAGGATGAAAACCGGGGGATTGATTTCAGCACGATGCTGGCCGAGGTCAACGACAAGGTAAAGCTGCTATGCTCCTTCATCGAACAGTCGAGACAGGACGCGGAGGAACTCGCTTCGGCAATGAACAACGCAGACCGAAAGAAATTGCGTGAGACCGTACACCGTATGCAGCCGATGTGGGAACTGTTGCAGATGGAAGAGACCTTGTCCGCCTATCGGGTCTTGCTGAAAGACAAAATCGCGGGCGATGATGCCGTACGGGAGCATACACACCAAATAATAGAATGTACCGCCATGCTGATAGCTGAAGCGGAGAACGAAATAAAAAAACTGACAAATGAAACGGAAAATATTGATAGTTGAGGACAATATTGGTTTGTCGCAGATGCAGAAGGACTGGTTTGCGCAGGCGGGTTATGATGCGGTGACGGCCATGAACGAGCCGGTAGCCCGTTCGTTGATACGTAAGACCGCATTCGATTTGATACTTTCGGATGTACGTCTTCCGGAAGGGGACGGAATATCCCTCTTGGAATGGCTCCGCAAGGAAAAGAAGGATATTCCCTTTATCATCACGACCGAATATGTATCGGTCCCGGATGTGGTGCGTACCATCAAATTGGGTGCGATAGACTACCTGCCCAAGCCGGTACGCAAGGAACACCTGCTGGAACTGGCAGAGGATGTATTCCGGCCCATGGTCACGGTACGGAAACTGGAGAAGGTGCTGTTTCATCGGACAAGTCCGAAGATTCTGCAAGTGGAGAAGTTAGCCAGACTGGTTGCCCCGTCGGAAATGTCGGTGATGGTGCTCGGTGCCAACGGTACGGGCAAGGAATCTGTGGCGCAGAGTATCCATCAGGGCAGTGAACGCTGGAACATGCCCTTCGTGGCGGTGAACTGCGGGGCATTGCCCCGTGAACTGGCCGCCTCGCTTCTCTTCGGACACGAGAGAGGGGCGTTTACCGGTGCCGATACCGCCAAGACAGGCTACTTCGATATGGCGAAAGGCGGGACTTTGTTCCTGGATGAGGTAGGGACAATGTCTTACGAGATTCAGTCCATGCTCCTTCGTGTGTTGCAGGAAAATATCTATTCCCCGATAGGCAGCGGCAAGGAACGGGTGGCTGATGTGCGGATTATCGCTGCCACGAACGAGGATCTGCAACAGGCCATCAGGGACGGGCGGTTCAGGGAGGACCTCTACCACCGTTTGAACGAGTTCGAGATCCGCCAGCCCTCGTTGGCCGAATGCGCGGAAGACATCATCCCTTTGGCTGAATTCTTCCGTGAGCGTTACTCAAGGGAATTGAAAAGGGAAACAAGCGGTTTTTCCGATGATGCCAGGCGCAGGATGCTTGCCTACCCGTGGCCGGGCAATGTGCGTGAACTGCAAAACAGGGTGAAACGTTCCGTGCTTGTTTCCGAAGCACCGGTGTTGGAGATGGACGGATTGGACACCGGAATCCATCAGCATGACAATGAGCCGGCTTCCACGTCGGTTATCCAGCCATTGAGAGACGAATCGCTGGAGAAAAAGAATATCATCAATGCCCTTAAAGCCTGCAACGGGCACCGGGAGCAGGCGGCCACGATGCTGAAAATCAATCCGGCAACGCTGTACAGGAAGATGAAAAAATACGGGCTGAATTAAAAATGATGCCCGTCGTTAATGCAAATCTCGCTGAATATGTGTACATTTGCAATTAAATAGAGAAAAAACGGCATACCGTCTGTGAGGCGGTTGCCGATTGTATATGACATAAGACCGCAAGGCGTTTCTAATGGGAATCTGGAAAATTAACATTAACAGGAACTATTGCGTGATTGCTTATGCTATGCCTACGCATAGCGTGCATTCACCTATTCCTGTTAAGGCATTCCAGAGCCTCCATTAGAAGTAGTGTGTTTGCACGCTTCTTTTTTGGAACGGCTTCCGGTCCGGATTTAAAACAGAATTTATATGTCAAAAATCCAAGCGGTAACGGTAATGACACTGGACGGCTTCCTGCCGGAAACCGACAACGTGCTGACGCAATGGGCAATGAACCACAAGAAAGGGTTCGTCCAATGGCGGGAACGCTGCAATGCCCGGATTTTACCTCATTCGATACTGGATCTGCTTTGCGAGAAAGACAGAAAAAGTGATTCCTTTACCTATCTTGCAGAAGTTCATGATGCAGAATCCCTTGAACTTCTTCGGGGACTCTTCCATTACAACCTTGTGGAAGAGTTTATTATTTACCTGTTTCCTTATTCCGCCGGCAAAGGGATTTCCGTACAGGCCATCCTTCCCGTCCGGCAATGGCAGTTGCATAAGGCCGTTGCTTTTCCCAACGGCATCTGCCGCCTGATATACCGTAATCCTTGCAGGATGTAACTTGCATATTGCGAGATTTCTTGCGTCCTGCAAGGCCGTTATTCCATCATTACTTTTCTCCGATAAATTTTATTTCGCTGTATATCAGCGGAATGCCTGTGTCATTCCGTGAAATGCAGGGTCATTGGCACGCCGTTAGCCCTATATCATAATATAACCTGTTGCGCGACAAGGTGTAACCAATCAATTATTTACACTCAAAAGACAGACCGTATTATGATACAGACAGACCGCGAAACCTTCCAGATGATGCTTCATCAGATCATGGAACGGTTCGACAAGATTGAAGACAGGCTGAGCCGAATGAACCGCCAGACCTCGGCCCTCGACGGCGACAAGCTGCTAGACAACCAGGACATGTGCGAGCTGCTCGGCATCACCAAGCGCACCCTCGCACGGTACCGCCAGAAGAAGCTCGTGACTTATTACATGATAGACGGGCGTACCTATTACAAATCCTCCGAGGTAGAGGCATTCCTCAACCAGAAAGGAAAGCGTATGCCCGCGAGACTGAAAAAACAGATGGAAATTTAATTAAACTGAAAAGAATATGGAACTTGTATGTATTGACAAACAGACTTTTGAAGAACTGCGTGTCCGCTTCTGCGAATTTGAGGAACGGGTGACGCACGTATGCCGTCCGGTTGAGGATCTCGGTCTGAAGAACTGGCTGGACAACCAGGAAGTGTGCGATGTGCTCCGCATCAACAAAAAGACCCTTCAGGCGTACCGGGCCAAAGGGCTACTGCCTTTCAGCCGTATCAAGAACAAGCTCTTCTATAAGCCGGAAGATATACAGAGATTGTTGGAATTGAGTTATCACCCTTTAATAAAGAGCAAATTATGAGCTATCATTTTATTGACAAGAAAGACCCGCGCATAGATGTTATGTTCCAGGGGCTGAAGAAAATGGAGAAGATGCTTTCAGCGATGGAGGATATGCCGAGATCTCTTTTCAACGGTGAACGTTTCCTTACGGACGAGGAACTTTCCAAAGTCCTGCGGGTAAGCAGGCGCACATTGCAGGAATACCGTACATTCGGTGTGATCCCTTACTACATGGTTCAGGGAAAGGCTCTTTACAAAGAGTCCGATATCATGAAGATTCTGGACGATGCCTACAAACGGTGCCGGGAAGAGCAACGCTGGGTATAGCCCTTCCTCACTAACCAAGCACGGAGAAACAGCCTGCGCTTCGTTCAGGCCGCTTCTACGTTTTCCGTTTCAGGCGGTCGTTGATTTCTTTGTCTGCTTTTTCTTCACCGTGAAATCCTCTTCACAAAGGTCAATCCTGTTTCCGAAACCTGTGGCCCTCAACCGTTTCATATCCTCATCCACTTTCGTGTCCGTAACCTGCGCGTAAATCTGCGTGGTGGAAATGGAGGTATGTCCCATCATGCGGCTTACCGTCTCTATCGGAACACCGAGCGAAAGAGTGATGTGGGTTCCGTAATTATGCCGGGCCTGGTGGAAGGTCAAATCAAATCCATATACCCGACCTAATTCTTTCGTCAGCTGGATAAAATATCTGCGGGTATAAATATTGAAAACTCTGTCCCCGGTTCTTAGGTTGCGGTATTTCTCTATGATTTGGAGTGGAATATCCAACAGGCGGACAGAGGAAAGCGTGTCGGTCTTTTGCCGGTGGATATGAATCCACCATATGCCATCCTTCGCCTGCGTAATATCATTTACTGACAGCTTCTTCAAATCCGCATATGCCAGTCCGGTGAACGTCGAAAAGATGAACATATCCCGTACGAATTGTAGTTGCGGCTTCTCCACCGGCGTAGTCATCAATGTCTTGAGATCCTCCAGTTTCATGTGGCGGCTCTTCCTTTTGGGCAGTTCGGGATGCAGGCGGCAATATGGATCGCGGCGCAATGTGCCTTGGCTGACCGCACGCATCGTGAGTTTCTTCAAGCGGTACAGGTGCTCATGCACGCTTTTGGGTTTCAGGTTGCGGACTGTACGCAGGAATACCTCGAAATCGTCATAAAACACCCGGTCAAGGCTTCGTAACGTTACATCCTCCACACCTCTCTTTTCCCGGACGAAAGCGGAAAGATGCTTGTAGGAACGCAGATAGGAGTCGTATGTCTCCTGTATGCGGTCTATCCCGACACGTTTCTTGAATTCCTCATTATGCTCCCTGAAGAGAGCCAGCAGGGTAAGCGGTTTCTGTCCGATACCCTTGACTGCATTCTTGACCAGTTCCGCCGTGATGAAACCCAGGCTGTTCTTTATCCGCTCATAATGTCCGGCAATCTCGCTTGTCAGGTCATTTATGGCGCGGTTTACTGTAACGGCATTCTCGCTTCTTCCGTCAGCACGCCCTTTCTCTGGATTCCAGATGGCAGGATTGACCGAAACCTTGGTTCCTATCTGTGCCCATTCTGCATCAATGCTCACCTTGCACAATAGCTGGCACATCCCGTCCTTGCGCACTTTCGTACGGTTAATATAAAACAGCACGGCAAAAGTGCTGCGCCGTTTAGTGTTCTGTTTTTCAATATTCTTTTCCATATAATTGTTTTCAAGTGGTTATTAAATGATGACGGAGAAACACTCTGAAATTTTCCGGTTCAAGGCCTTTGTATCGGCATCTATCTTGTCATCGGTCACTTTTGCGTAAATCTGTGTCGTTTCTATCTGGCTATGTCCGAGCATCTTGCTGACCGTTTCAAGAGGAACTCCGTGGGAGAGCGTGATTTCCGTTGCGTATGTATGCCGGGCGGTGTGGAAGACCAGCGGACGGTCTATATGGCAGATCTTGGCAATCTCTTTCAAGTAAAGGTTCAGCATGGAATTGCAATACACCGGCAGTAACTTGTCACTGGGAGCTGTGTCGCCATACTTCTTCAGAATCTGCAACGGCAAGTCCAGCAGCGGAATCTCAAATTCTATCTTGGTCTTCTGTCTGGCACTTTTAATCCACCATGTCCCATCCTCCGCAAGGCATAGGTTATCCCTAGTCAACAGGCGCATATCTCCGTATGAAATGCCGGTGAAGCAGGAAAACAGAAACAAATCACGGACATGATAGAGAGTCTGCCTGTGAAGCGGGGTGGTCATAATCCTGTGTAACTCTTCTGCCGTGAGATATTTCTGTACGGCTTTGGGACGCACCGGCTCATATCCCAAAAACGGGCTGGCGGTAATGATGCCGTCAGCGATGGCCTCACCGACAATCGTTTTCAGCTGTACGGTCAGATTGATAATCGTTCCGGGAGCGAGATTACGTTCAGTCCGAAGGTGCAAATCATACTTGTCGATGAAAGAGCGGTCCAACGCGGAAAACGGAATATCCGACAGTTTGTATTGCACCTGCAAGAATCTTTCGATATGGTTGTAGGCATTGCGATAGGCCCGCAGGCTTCCTATTGTGCGGTTTACTCCCACACGCTTTTCAAAATTGCAGATGAATCGTTTGAAATACCCCAAAAGCGTTTCCTGCCCGCTGGCCATTCCAAGCAGTACACCTTTCACTTCATCGGCTGTCACACCGTCACGAACAGCCGACTGCTCCGTGTAGATATTCAATGCCATCGCACGAATCTCATCCAGACGGTTGTTGATTTCCTTTGCCGCCACGCTCTTGCCAGTTGCACGTCCGGAGGTCCAGCGTGACTGTGGCACTTTCATCTTCACACTGAAAGCCGCCTCGGAATACTTTCCGACATTCAACTTTGCCATTACAGGACAGTTGCCGTCAGCATCCGCCTCGCTCTTTTTCAGGTAGAACGATACCTTTACATTTGCCTGATTCATAACTAATTCCTTTGTTTGCAAAATTATTATATGCAGAGCAAATGAACGGCATGAAAAATATAGCGGAACGAAGAATAAGATACCTTGGCTTGTAAACAGAGCCTATATTTTTTTCCAATACGGAAAAATATGACTAAGTTTGCATCAACAGACATAGCAAAAACTGCGTTCTTTACTATGGTAAACAGGATATAGAACGAGATGCGGGAGCAATTTCCAAACCTCTTTTTCAATCCTGAAAAAGGCAACGGATAGGTAGCGATTCGTTATCCTAACTCCCCCCAAAAACGGTCAAAAGCCATAAATGGAAGAATCTGGTACAAAACCACATATCCCTTTCGGTTTCAAACACTTTGCATTATTTTCTCCAAAGCCATCCGTATGTGAGCGAGTTTCCTTATCTTTGCGCCTTGATGATACATATTCTTGAGTCTGAAAATTAAATATTTATGTTATTTAATTCCATAGAGTTCCTTATATTCCTGCCATTGGTTTTCTTTGGTTACTGGTTTGTTTTCAAGTCTTTGCGGTGGCAAAATCTATTTGTGGTAGCTGTTAGTTACCTGTTCTACGGATGGTGGGACTGGCGCTTTTTGCTGCTGATCCTGTTTACGTCGTTATGCAGTTACTTGAGTGGAGTCTATTTGGAGAAATGCGCTGGCAACCGGTCGGTCCAAAAGTGGATAAGTGCCGGTAATATTTTACTGAACCTTTCGATCTTGGGTGTATTTAAGTACTTTGATTTTTTTACCGAGAATTTGGTAAATGTCCTTCACCTATTGGGCTGGGATGCCGATTACGTGACGTTGAATATCTTGCTCCCTGTCGGGATCAGCTTTTATACGTTTCAGGCTTTGAGCTATACGATTGATGTTTACCAAGGTAAAATCAAGGCGACTCATGATATCGTGGCATTCTTCGCTTATATCAGTTTCTTCCCCCAATTAGTGGCGGGCCCGATAGAACGGGCTACCCATTTGTTGCCTCAGTTTCTCCGGCCTCGTAATTTCGATTGTGATCTGGCGTTGGATGGTATACGCCAGATGCTTTGGGGATTTTTCAAGAAAGTGGTGGTTGCCGATAACTGCGCTTTGTTCGTGAACGGTGTGTTTGAGAATTACCAGACGTTGGATGGGAGTACCTTGTTTCTGGGGGCTTTCTTCTTTACGATACAGATTTACGGGGATTTTTCCGGATACTCGGATATAGCGATCGGCTGTGCCCGGTTGTTTGGCATAGACCTTATGCAGAACTTTAAGTATCCTTATTTCTCCCGGGATATAGCGGAGTTTTGGCGGCGTTGGCATATCTCTTTGACGACTTGGTTCCGGGATTATATCTATATACCCCTAGGGGGAAGCCGGGCAGGGAAATGGAAGAGCTTCCGGAATACCCTTGTTATTTTCTTGGTAAGTGGGTTCTGGCACGGGGCTAACTGGACGTTTGTGGCATGGGGAGCGTATCATGCATTGTTGTTTCTGCCATTGTTATTGTTGGGTCAAAATAGGAGATATAGAGATTCCGTGGCGGAAAACAGTTTCCTCCCCTCTGTGAAGGAATTGACACAGATGGGAGCTACGTTTTTGCTGGTCTTATTGGGATGGATTCTGTTCCGGTCGGAAGATATATCCCAAGCGGCTGTGTATCTCGAGCGGATGTTCAATGTCTCGTTATTCTCGGCTCCTCAGCTTGTGGGCTTGGGATTCGGGCAACTCCTGCTGAAGAAATGTTTCTTTTTCACGGCTCTTATGTTCGTCGTGGAATGGATCGGCCGAAAACAGGCGCATGGGTTGATGATAGAGGACCTGAGCCTTCCGGTTCGGTATGTTATCTATACGGTATTGCTGATTATCATCTATGGTTTCGACGCCAGTAATCCACAAGGTTTCATTTATTTTCAATTCTGATAAGTATGAGAAGGTTCTTTATTGCTATATTCTGGTATTTAGGGGTGGTAGGATGTTTAGGGTTGCTTAGTTGCCTGCTGATCCGCTCTTATTTTCATATAAGCGTACCCAGCCTCAAAAGTGATCCGGAAGTGGAGGTATTGATTTTGGGCGATTCCCATCCTTTACATTCGATATCCGCCGATATGCTGGGGAAATCGAGGAATGACGCTAAATCCAGTGAGAATTATTTCAATACCTATATCGATTTATGCTTGAAAGCGCCTTACCTTCCCCATTTGAAAACCGTGATATTGGGGTTTGGTTACCACACGTTTACCGTGGCCGATGATTCCTATCAAGATGAGTTTCCTGCCTATATGTCTATTTATCCCCATCTAAAGGAGCGGGAGGATTTGCGACTTTTGGTACAGGAGGCTGTTTCGCCGGTAACCCGTAAGGAGGTCATGTATTCGTATGAGTTTGGCGTTCCGTTCAAGAATTGCGTAGCTGAGATTAAAAGGAATGTGATCGAGCGTATTTTCACGGGGGCGACCGGGGGAACACTAGACGTTATTATCGATCGTCATTACTATGATGATAAGGGTGCTTATTTATTGCCATCCTCATTTCAACAAGAGATGTTGGGGCGAATCGTAGAGGAATGTAAGAAGCGGGATCTGTCTCTTATTTTGTACAATGCCCCTGTTTCCACGGAATATATGGAACGGGTTCCTTCGAGTTATCGAGAATTGACGGATTCTTTGGCTCGGGAATACGTGGATGATAAAACGGTCTTTTATTTGAATTATACGGCTGTACCGTTACCTGATTCTTGCTATAGGGACGCTGATCATTTGAATGAAATCGGTATCCATAGATTTACCCCGTTGTTAAAAGATACCTTGACTTGTTTGGGGGTAATTTCGGAATAGTTTTCGTATATTTGTAGAATAAACGATCGAATTAAATATACCACATGAAAGGAAACCCGCTTTATATCCTGCTTTGGCTATTCCTTATTCTTTGCTTTGCCTGTTCGCCCGGTAAAAAAGAAAAGAAATATGTCATCGGTGTATCTCAATGCTCGATGACGGATATTTGGCGTCAATCCATGATACGTGATATGGAAGTAGAGGCTTTAAATCATCCGGAGATCGAGTTGGTCGTAATGGATGCTAGTCAGGATAATGATACTCAGATCAGCCAGATAAAAGGTTTTATCAAGAAAAAGGTGGATTTGCTGATTATATCGTCGAATGAGACCGAGCCTGTTACGCCTGTCGCTGTTGAGGCGTACAGGGCTGGTATTCCCACTATCATATTGGACCGGAAAATTAATAGCGATGAATATACGACGTATATTGGAGCGGATAATTACGAGATCGGTCGTTCGATCGGAATGTACATCAGCTCCTTGATCAAGGGGGAGACAACGATTTTAGAGATATGGGGACGAAGAGGCTCTTCCTCCGCTACAGAAAGACATCAAGGTTTTGTCGATGCGATGTCTATTGATCCGAATGTGAAGATCCGGGAGTTGGATGGGTATTGGTATAAGGAGAATGCCTATGAGGAAGTCTTGAAGCTGGATTCCATAGAGGATGTCGATATCGTTTTCGCTCATAATGATATGATGGCCTTAGGGGCCCGTGAGGCGATTGAGGAGCGAGATTCGTCGCTGGTGGGGCACGTGGAATTTATAGGCGTGGATGGACTCTTGGGAGGAGGCTTGGGTGTGGAGGCGGTTGCGCAGGGTAAGTTGGATGCCTCTTTTTATTATCCGACAGGTGGTGGGGTGGCTATTAAGGTAGCATGGCAGATCTTAAGCGGACAAGCTTATACGAAAAAGTATGCGTTAAGCACCGCTATGATCGATAAGACCAACGCCGGTACCCTTTATTTACAATCAGACCGGTTGGTAGAATATCAACGCCAGATCGAGAAACAGCGTGCGAATTTGTCGCAATTGCTCTCGAAATATAACTTTCTTTATAGTTCCTTGATTATTATCTTGATATTGGCGCTTTTGTTGGGTGGTTCCGCTATTTACACGGTTTATATTAATCGTAAAGTGCGCCAGAAGAATCATTTGTTGAATGAGAGAAATCGTTTGGTACAACAACAGAAAGAGGAACTCTCGGTAGCGAACCAGCGTATCGAGCAAGTCACGACACAGAAATTGCAGTTCTTTACGAATGTATCTCACGAGATAAAGACTCCTTTGACCTTGATTCTAGGGCCTCTGAACAAGATGGCGCAAGATGCCCCGGCAGGCGCTTTTGCGGATGATATCCGCATCGTTAAGAAGAATGCGGAACGCTTGAAACGTGTGATCGACCAATTGCTGGATTTCCGGAAGATAGAGAATAATAAGATGGGATTGCGGGTTACTAAGATGGATTTGGTCTTTTTAATCCAAGAGGTGAAATCTTATTTTAATACTCTGGCCCAGAGTAAGCGAATTGATTATACCTTCCTGCATGAAATGAATTCTCTTTTTGTTTGGGTGGATACGGACAAAATGGAGAAGATATTAACGAACTTGCTTTCGAACGCTTTTAAGTTTACCCCGGAGCAGGGGAAGATTACGATTCGTTTGCGGGAGGAGGAGACGGAGGTTGTCTTATCGGTGGAAGATAATGGAGAGGGTATTCCCCCGGAAAACCTAGCCTCCGTATTCGAGCGCTTTTTTACAAGCGGGCAAAGCTATGCTCCGGGAACGGGTATCGGACTGCATCTGACACGGGAATTTGTCCTTATGCATAAAGGCTCGATCCACGTGGAAAGCGAGCAAGGCGAACGGACAGTGTTTACCGTTCAGATCCCGAAAGGTAAATCTCATTTTGATGAATCTTGTGTCTTTCTGTCGAATGCGACAGAATCGTCCTCTGGTGTAGCGCATTTGGATATATCCCAAGTTCAAGAAACGTTGAATAAGAAATATGATTATATGATCTTGATCGTTGAGGATGATTGGGATATTCGCGCTTATTTACAGCATGAGTTGTCCGGGAATTTTAATGTACTTGTAGCGGAGAATGGTGCCAAGGCCTTGGATATTCTATTGAAGGAAAATGTATCACTGGTCGTCAGTGACGTGATGATGCCGGAGATGAATGGCTTCGAGCTTTGCCGCCGGGTTAAGTCGGATATGGCCCTCAGTCATATCCCGGTAATCTTGCTTACGGCTCTTTCGGATGACAGTCAACGCTTGTATGGATTTGAGGGGGGAGCGGATGAATATATCCAGAAACCGTTCAATATCGAGATCGTGAAATTACGTATCATTAAATTGTTGGAAGAACGTAATCGTTTGCGAGAGGTTTTCTTGAAAGAGTCTCAATCGCCTGCGGGACTTTCCATCGAGACAAAAGGGAAGGTAGAGAGTCTGGATGATTTGTTTATGCGTAAGTTTATCGCTTTGATAGAGGAGAATTATAGCGATCCCGATTTCAGTATAGAGAAAGGCAGTGAGAAACTGGGCCTGTCTCGTGTGCATTTATATCGAAAGGTGAAGGAGTTGTCCGGGATTACCCCTACGGACTTTTTGCGTAACTATCGTTTGAAAAAGGCATCCGCCCTATTGAAGCAGCGATCCGGAACGATTAGCGAGGTTGCTTATGCCACGGGATTCGGCTCGCCGGCCTATTTCTCCAAATGCTTTAAAGCGGTTTATAATATAACGCCAACCGAGTTTATAGAGTCTTTGTAAGGATGCTGCTTGTACAGATGTTACATACGGGTAACGTCTGTTATTGTCCCTTGAAAATAAATCTTTTATGTAACTTGTGTGATTTATCTTGTAGCTATAGTTATCGTTGTATTTATAACGATGATATACTTTTGCGGTGTCGATAAGTACGAAAGTTGTTTTTAATAGAAAGACCATGGAACAGGTGACTGAATCAAGACGTAAACCAATTGTCGTTGGGATTGGAGAATTATTATGGGATATGCTTCCTTCCGGGAAAAAGGCTGGGGGGGCCCCGATTAATTTTGTCTATCATGCGTCTTGCCTAGGTGCTGAGGGATATGCTATCAGCGCTGTCGGAGATGATGAGTTGGGTAAAGAGATCGTTGATGAGTTGGATAAGAATCATATCCAGCATTTGATCGAGAAAGTGCCTTACCCGACGGGAACCGTTCAGGTAGAGTTACGAGAAGGTATCCCTACTTATACGATTCATGAGCGAGTGGCTTGGGATCATATATCGCCTACATCCGATGCGATTGATTTGGCGGAGAAAGCGGACGCTATTTGTTTCGGTACATTAGCCCAGCGTTCCCGTCAGTCCCGGGAGACGATACAAGCGATCTCGTCGTTTGCGCCGAAAGACGCTTATCGTTTGCTGGATATCAATCTTCGCCAGCGATACTATGATAAGGAGTTGATCGAGGAGTCTTTGTACTTAGCGAATGTGTTGAAGGTGAATGATGAGGAGTTTAACGTTCTTCGGGACTTATTCGGCTTGAATGGAACTGAGAGGGAAGTGGCTTTATGGTTTATTGAGAAATACGGCCTTCGGATGTTTGTCTTGACTGCGGGGAGCTCCCATAGTACGATTTATACGAGAGAGGAGATCTCTACGTTGCCCACGCCGGAGGTCACGGTGGCGGATACGGTCGGGGCGGGGGATGCTTTTTCGGGGGCTCTAATCATTTCGCTCTTAAAGGGGAAGTCCTTAAGCGAGGCCCATCATTTCGCTGTAAAGACAGCGGCTTTCGTTTGTACGAAAGAAGGTGCGTGGCCGGTTTATGAAGAGTAATTCGTTTATATCATATGTGTTTAGATGTTTTGAGTTTATACAATTTCGAATAGGTATTACGTTTTTAAGGTAAAAAGGTTGTTAGGATATAAGAAGAGAAAGGCAAAAAGAAAAAGATGGTTTTTGTTTTAGGTTAAGTTAGATTAGATTGGTGAAAAGTGGCTCGGCTGTTGAAGTCGGGCTATTTTTATGTCCTTATGTTTCCTTCAAATAGAATGGTCTCGATAACCTGCAAGATTCTTCTTACAGGCTAACGAGACCTTCCGCTTTTATCTTTTCTGATAGCTTACAATTAATAAGCTCTCTCCAATAACCAAGCATCTTGGAAGTTAGGAGCGTATTTCGCCTTGATGGCGTCACGGCTATCGGCGGCGTCCGCTTTATTGTCGAAGCTAGCGACGATCACACGCAACATCCCTTGCTCGTTCTCGCCCAACACTGCGTTGTAACCATCATTCTGCATACGTTCTTTTAATGCGTAAGCGTTTGTCTTGTTCTTGAAACTACCGACAACGACGCTATAACGTTTCAGACGGCTGGCGTCCTCACCTTGAGCGGCGTTGATTTTTTCCGTACGAGTGGTAGCCGTAGAGGTTCTGGGTTTTGAGACAGGAGCGACCTCAACAACTTCTTCCTCTTGTTCTACAACCTCAACAGGAGCTGTCGACTCTTTTTCTTTGGCCTGTTCGTAAGCAGCCTTGTACGCGCTCTGTTTAGGTTTACATGAGCCGAGTGCTAATACCATACATACAGCGGCTCCAAATAACCAAATCTTATTCATACTGTTCAGTTCTTATAATTAGTAACGCGAAGATATAAATTATATTTAGTACTTTCGCACTCAAATTGTAATATATTATAACGGCATGAATAAATCTATCGGAACAATGATTATGGCAACATCCCTACTGTTAGGTGCTTGCAATCCGGCTACGGATGTGAACGTGAAGGAGACCGGCGATAAGAACCTTATCGGGAAGTCGGACATCCGGATCAAAGACGGCCGCATGACCCCGGAGGCTTTGTGGGCCATGGGACGTATCGGCGGTATGAACGTATCTCCGGACGGGAAAAGAGTGGTGTATACGGTGGCGTACTATAGTGTACCGGAAAACAAGAGCAACCGTGAGGTCTTCGTGATGAACGCTGACGGATCGGATAATAAGCAAATCACGAAAACCGGATTCGCTGAGAACGAGGCCGTATGGATCAAAGGAGGAACCAAGATCGCTTTCTTATGTAACGAGAGTGGTAGCAGCCAGCTTTGGGAGATGAATCCGGATGGGACGGACCGTAAGCGACTTTCCGATTATGACAAGGATATCGAGGGTTTCGCTTTCTCTCCCGATGAGAAAAAGGTCTTGTTTATCTCGCAAGTGAAAACCGTGAATAGTACCGCTGATAAATATCCGGATTTGGATAAGGCGACAGGTGTTATCATTACGGATTTAATGTACAAGCATTGGGATGAGTGGGTGACTACCGCTCCGCATCCTTTTGTCGCCGATTTCGATGGCAAATCGATCAGCAATCCTGTGGATGTAATGGAGGGCGAGTTGTTTGAGAGCCCGATGAAGCCGTTTGGCGGTATCGAGCAATTGGCTTGGAACACTACCTCGGACAAGATTGCCTATACCAGCCGCAAAAAGACGGGTAAAGAATATGCGATCTCCACGAATTCGGATATTTATGTATATGATCTGAATACGAAGCAAACGACCAATATAACGGAAGAGAACAAGGGATATGATACGAATCCCACCTATTCTCCGGACGGAAAGAGTATCGCTTGGCTAAGTATGGAACGGGATGGTTACGAGGCGGATCAAAATCGCTTGATGGTAATGAATCTGGAGACGGGTGAGAAAACATTCGTAAGCAAGGATTTTGACTCCAACGTGGATTCTTATTGCTGGAGCGCTGATTGCAAGCGTATCTATTTCACGGGCGTTTGGCATGGCGAGTCGCAGGTTTATCAGATAGACTTGGCGAATGGCAATAAGATTACCCCGCTGACCGAAGGTATGTACGATTACGCCTCTGTCGCTCTTCTGGGCGATAAGCTGATCGCTCAACGTCATTCCATGAGCATGGGAGACGAGATCTATTCGATCGATTTGACAGGGGATCATACGGTAACTCAACTTACGTTCGAAAACAAACATATTTACGACCAGCTTACGATGGGTAAGGTAGAGGAACGTTGGATGAAGACGACGGATGGCAAGCAGATGCTAACGTGGGTTATCTATCCGCCTCAGTTCGATCCGAATAAGAAGTATCCTACCTTGTTGTTCTGTGAGGGTGGCCCGCAAAGCCCTGTGAGCCAGTTCTGGTCTTACCGTTGGAATTTCCAGATCATGGCGGCTAATGACTATATTATCGTGGCACCGAACCGTCGGGGTCTTCCTGGATTTGGCTTGGAATGGAATGAGGCTGTCAGTGGCGATTATGGCGGACAATGCATGAAAGACTATTTCACCGCTATTGACGAGGTAGCCAAGGAACCGTATGTAAATAAGGATCGCTTGGGTTGTGTAGGCGCCAGCTTCGGTGGATTCTCCGTATATTGGTTGGCAGGTCATCATGATAAACGTTTCAAGGCGTTTATCGCCCACGATGGTATCTTTAATATGGAAATGCAGTATCTGGAAACGGAAGAGATGTGGTTCGCCAATTGGGATATGGGTGGAGCGTACTGGGAAAAGCAAAACGCTACGGCTCAGCGTACATTCGCGAACTCCCCGCATAAGTTCGTGGACAAATGGGATACGCCTATCCTTTGTATCCATGGAGAGAAGGATTACCGGATCTTGGCTAATCAAGGAATGGCAGCGTTTAACGCCGCGGTTCTTCGGGGTGTACCGGCCGAGTTGCTGATTTATCCGGATGAGAACCATTGGGTATTGAAGCCCCAGAATGGCGTTCTATGGCAACGCACATTCTTTGAGTGGTTGGATATGTGGTTGAAGAAATAAAATTTGAAGGCCGTCCCCAAAGTATATAGCTTTGATGGACGGCCTTCTTTTCTCAACGCAATAACAAACTAAGCGATAGTAATATCCTTATCCAAATAAATATCTTGAATTGAATGAAGTAACTCCACGCCGTCTTTCATCGGACGTTGGAACGCCTTTCTTCCGCTAATCAGCCCCATGCCACCCGCACGTTTGTTTATGACAGCAGTGACGACAGCGTCTTTAAGATCTGAGGCGCCATGAGATTCCCCGCCGGAGTTGATAAGCCCGACACGTCCCATATAATTATTGGCTACTTGGTAACGGCAGAGGTCGATCGGATGTTCTGTCGTTAACTCTGTGTACATCTTTTGATCGATCTTCCCGAAATTGATAGCGGTGAAACCTCCGTTGTTCTCCGGTAGCTTCTGCTTGATGATATCGGCCTTGATCGTGACACCAAGGTGATTAGCCTGTCCGGTCAAATCGGCTGCCGCGGAATAGTCGATGCCATCCTTTTTAAAAGAGCTGTTTCGTAAATAGCACCATAATACGGTCGCCATACCTAGTTCATGGGCATACTCGAATGCGTCGGCAATCTCGACTAGCTGACGTCGGCTTTGCTCTGATCCGAAATAGATCGTGGCCCCTACAGCTACGGCGCCCATATTCCATGCTTCCTTCACCGTACCGAATACGATTTGATTGTAAGAATTCGGATAAGTAAGAAGCTCATTATGATTTAGTTTTACCAAGAATGGAATCTTATGAGCATATTTTCGTGCGACTGACCCTAGTATGCCGAACGTAGAAGCGACTGCGTTGCAACCACCCTCGATCGCTAATTTTACGATATTCTCCGGATCGAAATAAATGGGGTTTGGAGCGAAGGAAGACCCTGCGGTATGCTCGATATCTTGATCTACCGGGAGGATAGAAACATATCCGGTGTTAGCTAATCTTCCGTGCCCCAACAAGGTTTGCAGACTATTGAGAGTCTGTATGTTTCTATCTGAATTGCCCCACACATCGTCCACGCAAGTGGGTGATGGAAGATGAAGCAGCGATTTATCAATAGTCTTACATACGTGATTTAAATAATAATCACTTTTGTCTCCTAATAAACTAATAATCTTTGATGTATCCATATAAATAAATATTTACTTAGTAAACAATCGCTGTCAAAAATAAGTTCCATAGTTTTTATCGATTAACACATAGAATTAATCTATCGATGAATTATGGTAGTATCGGATAGTTTAGTTAATTTTGTGCCATACAACCAATAAAAATTTTGCGATATATGAAAAAGAAATGGATTTGCACAGTATGTGGTTATGTACACGAAGGTGATGAGGCTCCTGAGTTCTGCCCTCAATGTAAACAACCGAAAAGCAAATTTAAGGAATTAGTAGAGACAGAAGGTGCGTTGCAGTTCGTTGACGAACATGTACTAGGTGTTGCTAAAGGTGTAGACCCAGTGATTTTGGAAGGTCTGAACGCTCACTTTATGGGAGAATGTACCGAAGTTGGTATGTATTTGGCCATGAGCCGTCAAGCAGACCGTGAGGGTTATCCTGAGGTAGCTGAGGCATTCAAGCGTTACGCTTGGGAAGAGGCTGAGCACGCTGCTAAGTTCGCAGAGCTTCTTGGCGACGTAGTTTGGGATACGAAGACTAACTTGAAAAAGCGTATGGAAGCTGAGGCTGGCGCATGCGAGGACAAGAAACGTATCGCTACATTGGCTAAACAACAGAATTTGGACGCAATCCATGATACCGTACATGAGATGTGCAAAGACGAGGCACGTCATGGCAAAGGATTTGAAGGTTTATATAATCGTTATTTCAAGTAATTTAGAGGTATTAGTTATATGTTTTAAAGAGGGGCGTTCTGTGAAGAATGCCCTTTTTTGTATTTGATAAAGTAATTTTAGCCTTTCAAGAGAATAACGATACTATATTTTATGTACTTTTGTACACGTCAACCACAAGGAAAGATGCCGGAGTGGTCGAACGGGCCGCACTCGAAATGCGGTGAGCGGGTAACCGCTCCCTGGGTTCGAATCCCAGTCTTTCCGCTTGATAACTATGACTTATCCACGCAGAATACTAAATGAAGCATATCGATATTGCGATAATGTTTTATGAAATTTGCGATTTCCCTCATATCGTTTCTTAGTGCTACTTTTTGAGAGGGGATATTTGTGTCCCGTATGATGGAGTATACTTTGTCGAAGTTAAGGATATTGAAGGCGTATTCCTTACAAGCTATGGCGGCCTCGGTAGCATAACCTTTATGCCAGTATTCCGCCCTAAGCAAATAACCGATCTCCGGAACCTGTTGACCGTTGAATTCTTGATAGGTGAGACCACACTGACCGATAAGCTCTCCGCTGCCTTTCTCTATCATCCCCCATAAGCCAAAGCCATCGTTTTGATACCTCCTTAATTGCTTATCAAGCCATTCTTGTACCTCTTTTTTACTGAACGCTCCTTCGTAAGCGTACATTACAATCGGATCTTGTAAAAGCTTACAGATATCATCAAAATCATCTTGTTTTAATTCCCTTAATAGGAGTCGCTTTGTCTTTAGTATCATCTCTTTCATACGATATTTTTTCTTGTCTTCTCAAATTGTTGGATGACTAGTTAGAATATATCGCTCAAGGAATACCGGAGTTGATCCATCATCAACGGCACTTCCGCCTCCTCGATTCCCGCTACAAGAAGATCGGGGATATCTTGATTGAACTGCTCTTGGAACTTCGAGAAATCACCGGACTCTTTCTCCACGGCTTTTTTATAAAAAGCAAGCGCTCCCTTTATATTCTGTAATGCCCATTCCGTATGTCCCGCATTCAAGAAATCTTGGGTGTTGGGTTGATTATCCATGATCTTTTTGTAATAATTACGGGCCTGATCGTATTTACCGGTCAAGAAAGAACACCAAGCGATCGGACGCCAAGCCTTCGTGCTTTTATTGTCCAGATAATCTACCTTGAAATAATATTTCAGCGCCTCATTATAATTCTTGAGTTCAAGATGGCAGTGGCCGATACATATTTGGATCGATAAATCATCCGGATTGAAAGCCTCGTAACGATGATAGTATTTCAACGCTTCTTCCGGTTGCTTTAAGGTACGGTAACAACCGGCGATCCGGCGAATAACCCATTTACTGTCCGGATTGATAAGATCCGCATGTAAATAAGCCTCCAAGGCGCCTTGTATATCGCCATTCATTTGTTTGCAGTAACCGATTTTCTGGAATAAGATATCACTTTCTTGATTTGCATCGGATAAGCGATTGTAGATCGTGAGCGCGTCGAGGAAGTAATTCTTCCGGAGATAATACTCCGCTATAGTTGTCAAACTTTCCTCATCACTGACGTAAGGCTGCAAAATTGGCAGGTTATGAAAGTCTAGCGCAGATGTAAATATGTCATCAAAATCCAGATGTCCCGGATAAAGTTTGAAGAAACGATACAAGTCCTGTATGTACTGTCCGGATATGATTTCCAGTTTTCCCCGTTTACTGATCAATTCCTCCTTCGTTTGCTGAATCATCTCGGAGGCTTGGCTACCAAATTGTCCCATCATCATTTGACGGGCTTGATCCGGCAATTGCATCATACTGAAATATAAGGAGTATTTATCGGAATTACACATGAATGCCGCAAGAGTCATGGAATCTAGCATGTCCTTTTCCGTTTGATTCTTGCTCAACTGATTGCCAAAAGCGGAATGCTCGGTCGTGAATGGCATGAACCAGTTACCCAGTTCCCGGAAAAAGGGGAAATGCTTTAGGTGCACGAAAGTAGAGTGCATTACGTCCGCGCCTTCTTGTTGCAGTTCGCTGAACTCCTCCATTTTCTTCCCTAAGGAGCTGTTCGATAACATATTCTGCCACTCCGGATTCATCTCGTTTCCGAGAAGTTCCGGATTGATATCCTTTAAGTTTATCTTTTGACTGATTTTAGGGCCTAGCTTGATCATCTCCGGAATGATCTCGTCTTGTAGCTTACGGGTGATCTTCTCTGTCTCACGGGCTAGGATAAAACGAAGGGTAATCGTTCGGATCGCTTTCGTGAAATTAGGAAATCCCTCGGATAAAGCCGCTAGTCGATCCGCTATCTGCGGATATAGCGCCGTACGTTTCCTATAGGTATAGAGCGTCAGGAGAATCCCGATCAACGCGCGGTAACGAATCTCGTCTTCTTGGATATTGGCCGCATCGAATAATAATAGCAGTTTCTCCTTATCGAAAGCGGCTTGCAATCCCAACATTAATGCCGATACGATTTGGCTACCGATGATAAAAGGCAACTCTTGGTCATTCAATAGGTTCCTGATGGAGGCTATTTCTTCCTTATTGAGAGGATTCGAGGTCCAGATCTTATTGAATAATAGGATCGTGGCGGATTCGATTTGCTGCTGCTCCGTGATGGTTCCGGTCGGAGTCTCTATCTTCACCAGAGAGGCGTTTCTCAAGACCTTGTGGAGCTGGTCATAGTTGGTAAGCTCCTTTTGCATCATTCGCCTACGGCTATAATAGGAGAGAGGCGAATCTACCGATAAGGCCTTGTGCTTCACTATATCCGCGAACTCATAGCTGGATGCGATCAAGTTGTTGTATATCTGGTCTTGCATCGGATCTTTAGCCCCCTCGATCCGGTATCGCAACATATATTTATAAGTATCTTGTAGCTCGTTCAACCTGTCTTGGAATGAGTACTCACGTATTCCCGCTATTAAACCTTGGAGAAAATCGAACGCATTCTTTAGCTCCTTTTCGTCTAATGAACCGATAATTCGGTTGTATGCTTTATTTATTTCTTGTATTGTCATATACTATTAACAACAAATGGTATGCCAAAAGTATAGTATTTAGGCTAAATTTCCTATCTTCGCGTACCTAAAAATAAATTTGGCAGATGAAGAATATCCGCAATTTCTGTATTATTGCTCATATTGACCATGGGAAAAGTACCTTGGCAGACCGTTTGCTTGAGTATACCAAGACAGTAGAAGGTAAAGACATGCAAGCTCAAGTCCTTGACGACATGGATTTAGAGCGTGAGCGTGGTATTACGATCAAGAGCCATGCGATCCAGATGAAGTATAATTATAAGGGTGAAGAATATATACTGAACCTGATCGATACTCCGGGGCACGTGGACTTCTCGTATGAGGTTTCCCGCTCTATCGCCGCCTGCGAGGGTGCGTTGCTGATCGTGGACGCGGCCCAAGGTATTCAGGCGCAAACCATCTCTAACCTGTATATGGCGATAGAGAATGACTTAGAGATTATTCCGGTGATGAACAAGATTGACTTGCCTAGCGCCATGCCGGAGGAGGTAGAGGACCAGATCGTGGAACTGTTGGGCTGCCCTCGTGAGGATATCTTACGGGCGAGCGGAAAGACAGGCGAGGGAGTGACCGAGATCTTGAATACGATCGTGGAGAAGGTCCCGGCCCCGAAAGGTGATCCGGAGGCCCCGTTGCAGTGTTTGATTTTTGACTCCGTCTTTAATCCGTTCCGTGGTATTATCGCTTACTTCAAGGTGGTAAACGGCGTGATCCGTAAAGGTGACCATGTGAAGTTTATCGCTACAGGAAAAGAGTATGACGCCGACGAGGTAGGTATATTGAAATTAGATATGTGCCCCCGTGAGGAGATCCGGACGGGAGACGTAGGATATATCATTTCCGGTATCAAGACGTCCCGGGAGGTGCGTGTCGGTGATACGATCACTCATGTGTCTCGCCCGGCTAAAGACGCGATCGCCGGTTTTGAGGAGGTGAAGCCGATGGTCTTCGCCGGTGTCTATCCAATCGATAGCGAGGATTTCGAGAACCTTCGTGCGTCATTGGAGAAATTACAGTTGAACGACGCTTCCTTGACTTTCCAGCCGGAGAGTTCCGCCGCGCTGGGTTTTGGGTTCCGTTGCGGTTTCTTGGGCTTGTTGCATATGGAGATTGTTCAGGAGCGTTTGGATCGTGAGTTCAATATGGATGTGATAACCACTGTACCGAACGTTTCTTATATCGTGCATACAAAGAAAGGGGAGGAGATCGAGGTACATAATCCGGGAGGCTTGCCGGACCCGACCTTGATTGATCATATCGACGAGCCGTTTATCCGTGCTTCCGTGATCACGAACACTACCTATATCGGCCCGATCATGACACTCTGTCTGGGTAAGCGTGGCGTCCTGCTTAAGCAAGAATATATTTCAGGTGATCGTGTCGAGATTCATTATGACTTGCCGTTGGGCGAGATCGTAATCGACTTTTATGATAAGTTGAAGAGTATTTCAAAAGGGTACGCTTCTTTCGATTACCATTTACATGATTTCCGTCCCAGTAAGTTGGCTAAATTAGATATCCTGTTGAACGGTGAGCCGGTAGACGCTTTGTCTACATTGACGCACGTGGATAATAGCGTTACTTTCGGACGTCGTATGTGCGAGAAACTGAAAGAGTTGATCCCCCGCCAGCAATTCGATATCGCTATCCAAGCGGCGATAGGCGCTAAGATTATCGCTCGTGAGACAATTAAGGCTGTCCGTAAAGACGTGACGGCGAAATGTTATGGAGGCGATATCTCCCGTAAGCGTAAATTGCTGGAAAAACAGAAAGAGGGAAAGAAACGAATGAAGCAGATCGGTACGGTAGAAGTTCCGCAAAAAGCGTTCTTGGCCGTATTGAAGCTGGATTAGAAAGTCAATGGAATCCGTTCGCTAACTCAATGGATTTATAAAGAAAAGTCAATGGATTCTGTAACGGATTCCATTGACTTTTTTTATATAAATGGGTCACTTCTCGTTCACGAGCCGTATCCCGCCATCTTCCAGCGTGATAAGATGTTGCTTATAGAGTGCCCCGATCGCTTGTTTGAAAGCTTTCTTGCTACAGCGGAATAAGGAATAGATCACGTCCGGATCGCTCTTGTCGTGTACCGGGATGTATCCCCCTTGTGTTTTCATCGCTTCCAGAATGACGCCGGCGATCCCCTCTACCTTTTGGTAGCCTTGCGGCGTTAGGCTCACATCTATCTTATCATCCTCACGTACCTCTTTTATATAGCCTTTCAGATGCTCGCCTTTCTCAAGACGCTGGAATACCTCATTATAATAGATCAATCCCCAATGCTGGTTATTGATGATCACCTTATAGCCAAGATCCGTCTCGTCGGCTACCAATAACTGAACCTCTTGATTCTGCTCGTAATCGATAGGGGTATTGTTCAAGAACTTCTCGATACGTGCGGATGCCATGATACGTCCTGTCACATGATCCAGCCGGACATAGACCAAGTACCATTTCCCCTCTCTCATCGGCATTTTCTGCTCCTTGAAAGGAACGAGCAAATCTTTCATGATACCCCATTCCAGAAATGCGCCGGCATTATTCACGTCTTTTACCTCCATGAACTGGAACTCCCCGACCGTTGCCAGAGGACGTGCGGTAGTAGCGATCAACCTCCCTTCATTATCATGATAAATAAACACCTCGACCTCATCCCCGGGCTTCACGTTTTTAGGTACGTAACGAGTCGGCAACAAGATCTCCACCCCGTTACCTCCATCCAGATAAACCCCGAAGTCAAGGTCTTTCACTATTTTCAGCGTGTTATATTTTCCTATCTCAACCATATATTTTTGTTTTGTCACAAACTTACGCAATAATCATGAAAAAGCGGTAAAAACAACTATAATTTTGATTTAGCATGCAGCAATATCTAGACAATTGCATCGTTATAGAAGTATCTTTATACTTGTGGTCCTTTTGAGACCTCATGTTCAAACTAAAAAACGTATATTTGCACCTTATTTGAAGAAAACAAAGATTATGAAAGTGAAATTAGTATCAGTAGTGGCATTGTTTGTCTTATTGTTAGGGGCTTGTTCTGTTCCTAAAGATGTGGTTTATTTCCAAGGAGTGGATGCCTTGACCCCCGAACAGGTGAGTAAGATGAATCAAGCTTATACCTCGAAGATTTGCCCTGATGACTTACTTACGATAACCGTTACGGCATGGGATCCGACAGTCGTTACTCCCTTTAATCCCCCTGTATATGCCTATGCAACTCAAGGTGAGACTACGACGGTTTCTTCTGGTCAATTAAGAACGTATTTGGTTGATCAGGAAGGTGACATAAATTTCCCTGTTTTGGGAAAGATCCATGTGGCGGGATTGACCAAGCAACAGTTAAGTGATAAAATGCAAGAAATGATCTCCCCTTATGTGAAAGATGCTTTGGTTAATGTACAGATTGTTAATTATAAGGTCACGATGATGGGTGAGGTCTCTCGGCCGGGTGCGATTTCCGTGAAAAATGATCGTCTTTCAATTTTAGATGCTATCGGTCAGGTCGGTGATTTGACAATTAACGCAAACCGTAAGAACATCTTGGTTATACGAGATAATAATGGAGAAAAGGAGTTTGCTCGTTTGGATATTACCGAGCCGGATATATTTACTTCCCCCTATTATTATCTTCAACAAAATGATGTTGTTTATGTGGAACCGAATAATGCGAAGAAGAGAAACGCCCGTTATAGTCAAGCCCAACAATATAGTATAACCGTGTTCTCCTCAATTTTGAGCGCTGTATCTGTGATAACGACTGTTATATTGGCTATTACTAAATAATAATTAGATGATGGAAGTGAAAGACAACGAAACAATCGGACTTAAAAGTATTATCGTAAGATATCTATTGCATTGGAAATTATTTTTAGGGGTATTCCTGTTTTCTATAATCCCTGCGGTTTTATATCTGATTTATTACCCTCGTACATATGAGATGATGGCCCGTATCCAGATTCAGGAAGATAAAGACCTCGGAGGAGGTAGCTTTGGATTGGGAGAGGCCGCTGGGTTGATGAAATCTTTTGGGTTGGGATCTGTTTCTGGAGGTGTCGTTAATATTGATGATGAACTAATGACATTGACTTCTAATAAAATGCTTCGGAATATGGTTCTGAAATTAGGCGTGAATGTCGATTATTGTGAACCATTTTCTTTGGGCTATCGTTTATATGATGAATCTCCTTTAAAGTTGATTGCCGATTCTGCTACAAACGCACGCTTGGCAGAAGCTGTGGAGTTCTCGGTTTTCGTAAAAAATGGTAAGGCGGAGGTTTCAGCGGAGTCTGTTAATATGAAAAAGAAACATTTTAGTTTTCCATCATTGCCTGCTACCATTGAGTTACCGATGGGAAACTTCACCTTGGACTTTGCGCCGGGAAAAAAAGATATCACCTCAGCGAAACTTGATATTACATATAATCCTGCGGGGTGGGTCGCAGAGGATTTGGAGAAAGAATTTTTAATAGAAGGAAGCTCCAAGACTTCAAACGTAATAGAGTTGAGTTGCACTGATTATGAAAAGAATCGGGGTACGGATATGCTAGATACATTAATTGCGATCTATAACAAAGAAGCTGAGGCGTATAAAAAAGGAGAGGCTCGTAAATCTTTGGTTTTCTTAGATGGGAGGATTGAGAATATTATAGCGGAACTTGCCGCTGTCGAAAACCAAATTGAAGAATATAAGAGCAAGAACCAATTGATGGATATAGAGCATGACGTTCAATTCTATGTGGAACAAATGAAAGAACTACAAACAAAGTTGATAGAATTGGAGGCTCAATCCAATGTCATCAATATGATGGATGAATTCGTGAAAGATCCTGCGAATAAATATAATTTGGTACCTGTTTTATTGACCGCTCAGGAAGGGGAGAAAGGAAGTGCGTTAACTAGTTATAATGAAGTTTTGCTAGAACGTGCACGCGTAATTCAAAATTCGAGTATCAATAACCCGCTGGTCGGAACTTTGACTGAGCAAGCGGATAAGTTACGTGGAAGCGTAATAGAAACCATCGGTAATGCTCAAAAAGGAATGCAGCGGTCAATAAAGGATGTAAAAGCGAAGGAGCAGGAAATTTATAGTAAAATGAATAATTATCCGGTTGCGGAAAGACAGTTTGTAGAGTTGAAACGTAGACAGGAAATTATTCAAGGCGTTTATTTGATATTACTTCAGAAGCGAGAGGAGACCGCTCTTATTTTAGGTCAGACAAGAGATAAGGCTCGGGTGATTGATCCTGCCTATGTAAAGAGCAAGCCTGTCGGTCCTCGTAAGTTGTTTGCGCTTATTGGAATGTTGGTCTTAACATTGGTGATACCTATATCTTACTTATTTGTAAGAAGACAATCGTCTCTTCTTATCCAAGAATATAAAAAGCAAAGTAAAGATTCTAAGTAATATTTTATGAGTGTTGTTGATTTCTCGAAATTATATCCTGACAATCGTCAAGAAGGAGAAACGGTATTGCGTCAAGCGCAATTAGTGATGTTGAGGATGCTTAAGATTATTGATTATATATGTCGAAAGCATGATATTTCTTATTGGATGTGCTCGGGTACCTTATTAGGTGCGGTTCGTCATAAAGGTTTCATACCTTGGGACGATGATTTGGATATCTGTATGATTCGTGAGGATTATGAGCGTTTTGTAGAGATTGCCGTGAATGAGTTCCCTGAAGATATGATGTTGCAGACCAGAGAGACTGATCCTCATTACCATTATTTGCCTTTACCTTGTAAGGTTAGAGACAAGAAAAGCTTTATATTATCTCCGGGATATGAGGATGAAGAGTGCGAGAAGGGGTTGTTTATAGATATATTTCCTATGGATCGTTATCATAAACAGAAATTGCCTTTTATGTTTGAAAAAATGGTGAAGGTCTATAATACGTTTATATGCAAGAGCTTGGATGCGATATATTTCAAGGATGAGTCTATAGATAAAAAGATATTGGCTTTTTTTCATCCCGTATTCCATAAACTGGTTCTTCAATATATGAAATTCGCAAAGAAGCTTATTGATAAGAATAGGGGATTAGGTACAGACTGCCGCCTTGGTCATGGTTTCGATACCTTGTGGAAAAGATATCTTCGATTTGACGATATCTTTCCTGTAGTAGAGATAGACTTTGAGGATTCAAAGTTTTTTGCGCCTCATAGACCAGATGTATATTTAACGACATTATATGGTCCTAATTATATGACTCCACCTCCTGAGAAGCAGCGTTTGGCTGCGCAACATGCTCATGAAATAAAGCCAATTATATAAAAATATCCCTCAAAATAGCTAAACAGTATTTTGAGGGATATTTTTTATATCTTGTCAAAGATTGTAGTTACTTTGTCGCTGACATTCTGCCACGTATACTCGTCGAGTGGATAGTCAACTCTGGTAAATTCTTGAGCCAGTTTTTGTTTTATGTGCTTAGATAGATCCAAAGCATCCCCTGTTTTGAAATAGTCCCCTGGATTTAGCTCAAGTAATTTATTAGCGGGTATATCACTTGCCAATATAGGTAGATGATAACTCATCGCTTCTAAAAGTACTAATGGGAAGCCTTCATTATAAGAAGGTAATACAAAAAGTCTGGCATGGGAGTATAATTGCCTTAGAAATTCTCCATCCACATATCCGGGCATGATTACATTCTGTTTTTGGGCTCTTTCGCTGATTTCGGACGAATAGGAGGAGTTATGGTCTACTCCTCCGGCTAAAACGAGCTTGAAGTCATGAGGTAAAGATTGTACGTAGCTATCAATGAGATAATCAAATCCTTTCTCCTGTGTAATACGTCCAACAGCTAAAATATATTTTTGAGGTTGTAACCCAAGTTTCTCTATATAATCAGTCCTTGTCGCTAGTTGCTTGCGATATACTCCATTCGGTATATAAGTGGATTTACGCTGAATTTTATCATTGAAAAGACACATTTGCTTTTTATTGACAAAGATTACGGCTGTAGAACCATTAACAGCTATCCATTCGCTGAATTTTAATATTTTTCGGGATATGTAATTCCATTTCTTATGTTCATAGTTTGCGCTATGATACGTAAGGACAACTTTCAACCCAGCGAGTTTAAGGAGTGGTATAAACATTCCGGGACCAATGTTATGGATATGTACGATATCTGGTCTCTTAATAATACAATATATAGTGCACAAGAATGAATGGAAAAAAGGCTCAAACCCTTTTATTCGTGTAGAAGGTAGATCTATGAATCGTATGCCTTTATATACCTTTTCCGCATTTTTCTTTAAGAATGGAATCCTTCTGAATATAGAAATGTTATATTTAGAAGTCAGTTCCGGATAAAGTTGCTCACAATGCTTCTCTACGCCTCCTTGTACATTCGGAAAGCCTCTTGTCCCAAATACATAGACATTTTTCATCGCTTATTCTGATCGATAATGAGTTGATAGTTTTTGATGAGTTTTTGATAATGGCTTTCTTCTGAGAAGTTATCCATTGCGAATTTCTTCGCCTCATCCGACATTCTCGCATATTCTTCCTCTGATATAGAACAAGCCTTTGTAATCGTTTCTTTTAGGTCATCGGATGATTTTGGCTTGAATGTATATCCGGTTTTGTTTTCAATAATCAACTCTGGTATTCCTCCCAAATCACTACCAATAACAGGAGTTCCTATCATATAGGATTCAATGATTGTCATCGGGTTATTCTCATAGCATTCGGATGAGACTACAACAAAAGAGGCATTGTGAATAAGTTCCCGCAGTTCTTCTCCTTGTTTGAATCCCAGAAACTCTGCGTTTGGAGGGCATTGAGACTTTAGTTGCTCCAATAAAGGTCCGGTTCCAGCTAATTTTAATTTTATATCAGGAACTTGCTTGATCGCATTCAATAAGGTGAGGATACCTTTTTCCTCGGATATTCTTCCAAAGAAAAAGATATAATCTCCTTTTGTTGAACTGTAATCTTTTACCTTCGGGGTAAAATTATACAAATAAGTACATCTATCCTTGAATCGGTTCTCTACTTGAATATGCTTATTCATAGAGAATTTGCTGACAAATATGAATCGATTGATGTAATCGATCGGAGAATAGAATTTTGATCGGAAATAACTATCCATGCTCAACATGAAACTGTTGATGAGGCTACCTTTTGAGCATTTGTGTGTTATGCAATTGTAGTAATTCCCGGTCTTACAACGCTCACAAAAATTCCTTTTTCCATCCGTGAATGTGTATGCAGGACAGACTAAACGATAGTCGTGGACACTCATGATAATAGGAATATTGTATTTCTTGAGGACTGGTAAGATCGATACAGACATACTATTAAACATCAGATGTATATGTGCTACATCCGGTTTCTCCTTTTGGATCAACTTCTCTAATTTACGTGCGGCTTCTTTATTATAGATAAAAGCCGGTAAATTTTTTATTTTCTTGGGTAAAGAAGATTCCGATAGTTCTGGATAGTCTACAAAATACGACTCATAAGGAGAAGGTTCGTTCTTCTTATTCTTAAGACTGAATGGGATAACTGTGTGCCCATGTCTCTCGAGGAGCTGAATCGTGTTGAAAAAGACAGTTTCCGCACCTCCTTTTTTGAAAAAGTATTTATTTATCTGAAGTATTTTCATCTTGTAACTCTTTTGCATTTGGATGAACTTCATCTGTCACCCCGTTCTTCAAATCTGATAATATTAAACCTAATAGCATAAGGACAAAAAAGCCTCTATGCGTTGTAAATGTTGAGTCGGTAGTGCCCTCAATGATAAAGAAACCAATGATCATCAATACCATCGATAAGCATTTCATATTATATGTCCTTTTATGGAATTTAATTGCCTTCATAAGGATATAGATCCAAAAAGTGATGTATAAGATAATCCCTACAATGCCAAATTGAGCTAAAGAAGGGTAGTAGGTATCCGCTATAAAGTTGTAATGGTCCTTACTCATACCCCATACTCCATCTATTCCATATTTTGAATAGATACTCGAATAATACACTCCTGAGGAGAAAGTCCCAAAACTGGCGAACCCGCTACCGAAAGGAAAGTAATCTATTAATATCTGTGGGGCGGTCGCATATAATACATACCGGGCGATCATGTCTTTGTCTACCTCGCTGGTTAATGTCTGATAGAAATAGAAATAGATCTTCTCTCTAGCGACAAATAATACTGCGACAATAGTTAGTAATATGATCGTAATATTCTTTGCGTCTAACTTGAACTGCTTTATATTTGAGAAGTAGAACGTGATAAATGTGGCTAGAGCGAAAAATCCATAGAATTTAGATCTACCAGATATTAGTCCAATAGACAATAAAGCAACAAATGTAATCTTATCCAGATTAGTGAACTTACTGCAATACAAATAACAAAGGGAAACGCATACAACGGCTGCCGCATAATAAGCCGGATGTCCCATGAGATGGAATAAAATCCTAGGCTCTACAGCTTTTCCTAGTCCCATCAGAAGCAAGAGAAACCAAAATACAAGGCATATTGATTTCATGATATTTTTCTGGGATTCGCTAAATCTTGGCATCATTGAGTATACGCAGAAAAAAGCGAGATAAGGCTTGATCTGGATTAACATATCTGATATTATCGCTGTTTTCGTATTACTTCCAATGTATAGGGAGTAGCAAAAATAGAACAGGAAAATACCAATGGTTGTTAAAAAGCCCTTGTTGAAGTTCCAGTCGGATGTGGAAAACAGATATATACCGAATAAAACGAATAGGAATAAGGCGCAAATTTCATCTGTATAATCAAACCCGATGGCATCGTATAACAATATACCAAAAGTCAAGGTGAAAAGAAGCAGATTGAAAAAATGTTTATTAATCAAAGACTGTATCATACTTTTATAAGAGTACGTTGAGTAACTTGTACATATTTATATTATGAAACAAAGTTATGGGTTATTCTTGGAATAAACTATGTTTCATCATCCTTTTTGCATTTATTTGCTTTTTGTGGTTTGTATGAAAATGTGTAAATTGTTGATTGATAGATTTTTGTTTGTATCTGGTGAAAATGAAGAACTGAGATATTATTGAATTTTTTTTCTTTTAGGAAAATTATCTATATGCATATTTTTATTTTGTTTGACTTTATTTGTTTCTTGCTCAAATGAAGATTTGTTAAATTCTAATTTGGGAGTGAGAGATGGAGCATGTTTGTCTATAAATATGCAGGATACAACAGATGTTGTACCTGAGAATCTGAGAGCAATATCAAGAACTAATGAATATTGTGTGGCTAGAGGGTGTAGTGCGATACGAATTCTTTCTTCTAATATTAAAATGGCGTTTGATACTTCAACGGCTTAGTTGGTAGGCGTTCTGCCGCATACAATATATATTGTTGATACGAGGCAGGGTGAAATTGACGTTTATGAGTCTGAGGATTTTATTGTTACTTCAAATTATTCTCCAGAATGTGGTTATATGCCGACAGCTGGATTATCAGATATTGGTTATACTATAGGTAGAAGAAATGGTAAAATGATATTTTCTTCAAATACATTACATATTAAATAAGGAATATACGATAATATATGTTTCTATTTTCCATTTATATCTAATAATATTAGATGGAGATAATTATGAAAACATTGAAATGGTTTGCCTATGTATTTGCGATTGTGTTTATTGTGGGATGTTGAAAAGAAGACCCGATTCCTGATCCGACCCCAACTCCTCCTGGTAAAGGAGGGCTGAATGGGAAGATTACATTATGGATCCGGGAGAAGAGTTCAAATCTTACGGATCAATGAAGGGATTGAGTTTTTCACTTCGTTAGAGTCATTGACTTACGCACTGGTTGATTCTGTAGATCTTAGTCAGAATAAAGCATTAAAGATCTTGGTATGTAATTCCCATACCAATTATCTGAAGCTTCCCGAAGATTGTAAGTTAGATAGTTTGACTTGTTCTACGGTGGTTCTTGAATCGATAGATATAAATGCTTGTAAGCAATTAAAGAATTTATGCCTCAAAATAAAGACAACAGGAGTTATTCTTAATGATTTGCCGTCCTTGGAGCAGCTATCATCTATCGCATATTACTCAGATGGGGCTAGTTTCCAAAACTTAGATTTAAAGAATAATAAACGTTTGAAGCGCATTGTTTTTACGGGAGCTATTGGTTTAATGGATATTGATTTGAGTGGTTGCGAAGCATTAGAGGAATTTACTCCTACAGGTAAGAATTATGCATTGAACTTGAAAGGTTGTAAGTCTTTAAAAAGTTTGGCCGCTGATTATGCGTATTCGATTAACTTGGAAGGGTGTGTTGGCTTGGAAACGTTTGAAAGTAGACGCATTGGCAATATAGACCTATCAGATTGTATTCGTTTGAAGGAAATATTTATTGATAGTGGAGATGGTGTTTTGGATTTAAGTAAGAATCATGCTTTAGAAAGTATCACGGTATATAATATGACGATAAAAGAACTAAAAGGAAGTCTTTATCCTAATTTGCGGAATTTGACTTATCGGTCGGATGCCCAACCTTCTTCTGTTGATATCCAGAATTGTTCAGCGTTGGAATCATTGTATATAACTTCTAGCCTCCTGACCTCATTACAGTTTAAAGGTTGTACGAGCCTTGATAATACCCGGTTGGAGGGAAATGCGGGGGAAGTAGATGTTAGTGATTGTCCTAATTTGTTTTTAGATTGCTATGGATTAACTTGCTTGGATTTCAATAAAAGTATCCGAGGCCTAAAACTATATACAACTGAAAGTTTTCCGGGCTTGGATCTTAGTGGATGTGCTTCCCTTGAGCATCTGGAATTTTATAATTATAATCCTAGTGCTTTTTTACGTTTGAATGGATGTCAATCTCTTAAATACTTGAAAATTTATCATTTATATCAAGATGAGTTGTCGTTCGCTGATTGCGGAGCGTTGGAAGAGGTAACAATGGAATGGGTGGGCATTAAAGAATTAGACTTGAGCGAGAAAACTAATTTAATTTATCTTCTATGTTCTAACATGGATATAGAATGTTTGGATACGAGTAATTCCCCGTTATTGGAAACCTTGAGGTGTCCATCAAATTCTCAACTTAAGATGTTGAATATAAAAGGTAATCCTAGCCTGCAAAACTTGGATTGTAGGTCCTGTGCTTTGCAGTCGTTAGATTTATCTGGTAATCCTGCGTTGCAATATATTGATTGCTCATCGAACTATGTTTTACGAACAGTAGACGTGAGACCTTGCCTTTCTTTGTTTAGGTTTACTGGGCTTGATAGTGTAGAAACCGTGTACGTGACCGCAAAGCAATTTTCTTCTACTACTTTTAATGTGCATCCAAATACACGCATTTTAATACAATGAACTATATGTTGTAATAGCCATAAACTTTTAAATCTTTATGGCTATTACGACCTTTTATCGGGAATTTGCGTTTTGTGGGAAAGTTGGGCAAAAAAGTAAGTTAACTTCATCGGCAAAGTAACTTAACATACTTTGCCAACGAACCTAAGATACTTGGTTGATGAAGCTAAGATATGTCTTTTCTTAAATCACTTGTCAAATTTGCCTCAGCTTCTTACGCTCGGAATAGCCCGAACCTACGTATCCCCCAAATACGGAAAAGGAAAAGAAGTGTCTCAGACACGACTACCATCATTGCTACCGTGATAGGGGCGATCATTCCGCAAACATATAGGATCGCTAATCCAGTGATGTGTACCATGGAGGTGGTCATAACTGTATAGTTCGTATATAGAGGGTGCCCCATGGCCGCCAGAAATGGATATCCTAGTAACATAGAGGGGATGGTTACGAAACAAGCGATTACAAGTATCCGGAATACTTCTAAGATATCCGGATCGGCTGTCCCATAGACAAATCTTAATACATAACTTGAGAATAAAAGTACGGTCGTTACGCAAAAGAAATTGGAGAATGTTATTCTATAGAATACTTTTTTAAAGAACAAGACATCTCTACTTTTCGCTATATGCGGAAATAAAACCCCAGTGAATGGTGTCAATAACTGATTGTACGCTTGATATAGCTTCTCTGCTGCCGAATAGTAACCCACCGCTGTGTTTCCGCAAATCAAACCCAATAGAAACGAGTTGCTTGTGGTGAACAAAGAGGTCGAGGCCCGGGAGAGAAAATAAGTGGAACTATCTTTTAAGGAGTTACTAACTTCTTCGATCGATGTGAAGTACCATTTCATCCCCATTCTGAAGTAAACAATAAAGATACTAACGATCCCGGCAAGAATAAAGCCAAAACTATAGCATATCGGTACGTATATATAATTTTCCGGTTTTCGAATGAAGATGAAAAAGGGAAGGAAACTCAATGATTTCGCTACGATATTGAATACCGTAATGTATTTCATATTCTCCATGCCTTGAAAAAACCACATAGGGAACATAACATTGCCTATGATCATACCAAAATATAGGAGATAAAAAGAAGACTCTGATTTAAACTTATTAAAACAAGTGATCAGGATGAGTAGTATGGCGAAACTGACCCCGCATAAAAAGAAACGTCCAAGCATTGTGCTATTTAGGTAAGAGTTGATTTTACCTAAATCCGTTTTATGCTCAGAGATATATTTCGTGGCTGATAGGTTAAAGCCAAAATCCGTGAACATAATGAAATATTGCATCAAGGCATAGCCGAACGTCACGAGCCCCCAGCGTTCTACACCGAGTACTCTGAAAAGAAAAGGGAATGATAATAAAGGTAATAAATAATTAACTCCTTGGAGCAATGCCAAGGAGATAAAATTTATAACCATAGGATTCTTGAGCTTCTTTTTTATTTCCATGATAATAAAGACCGGATTGAATTTCCTTATTTATTCAATGAAGTCAACGCTTCTGTTAGCTTATCATTGTCTTCCTTATTCCGGATAGCGATTCGGATATATTGTTTCCCTTCGAACCCTGCTTTAGTTCCACAGTTTTTTATCAAGATACTATTTCCCGACAATAAAGAGCTACAAAGTTCCTCCGATGTGTAAGTATCGGTTACTTCACATAAGAAATAATTTGCGGCTGAGGGAATAACCCTAAGATATGAGACGGCCTGTAGATTTTGGAAGAAACGCTCTCTTTCGTTTAAGAATTTATGGCAGGCTTTGTCGTAGTCATCACTGTATTTTATGAAAATCTGCATATAGAATTCTGCGAAGGAGTTGATATTCCAAATTGATATATCTTTTTTTAACGCTCGTATGAGATCTTTGTTTCCCGACGCTAAAAAACCTAATCGTAATCCGGGAACGCCGTATGACTTTGATATGCTCTTAATGACAATCAAATGTGGATATTTGTTTAAAAGCTCTTTATCTAACAGGGAAAGTTTATTTTCAGGATTTGCGAAATCAAGGAAAGATTCATCTATGATTAAACGAATCCCTTTTCGTTCGGACCATTCGACTAGCGCAAATATCTCATTTTTAGATAATAAATTTCCTGATGGGTTATCAGGGTTAATTATCAAAAGTTGCTCAATCGGTTTGTTATCAAAGAAAGATATAATGTCTAAAGCAGTATAAGAGAAGTCTCGGTTGCTGGGAGTATAATACACCAGCTGCTTAGGGGCCAAACGGTTCGGGTATTCCTCGAATGTTGGTAATATAACTCCTGTGGTATACTTAGAGGTCATACGCATATAACCACTGATTAACTCGGCCGCTCCGTTTCCTACGATGATTTGTTCGGAGGATATTCCCGCATAACGGGCGGCTAGTTGAGCGTTTTCTTGCATACCGGAAGGATATTCGGTAAGGAGAGTATCGAAATTGGCTTTCATTTCTTCCTTCAATCGGGTATTTGGGAAATAAGGGTTGACGAGATAGCAGAAATCCAATAACATAGGGAAACGCCAGTATCCACCGTAACGTTTGCCGTATAAAGATAATGCTTGCTTGCCTTCCGAAAATAAGGCTTCCGCATTATTTAAGTCCTGTTGGTCATCTATCTCATACCATTTTTCGGTTGTAATCGTCAAGGCCTTTAAATCCGGTCTGTCTAATAAGGATATTACCTTTAGAACTTGTTCGTAGTATTCATTATTACCGAGGGCTTTACAATAAGCTTCCAAGAACGGAATATACTTATTAGTGGAAAATTCCTTACTGAATTTATATATATTTACGGTCTTGTAATAAGACTCCTTTTGGCAAAATTGAAACGCTTTCTTTGAGATGAAGTTCAATATATTGTTATCCTCATCCAGCCGTACGACGGTACCATCCATCCAACTTTGGTATTTGGCAACTACTGCCAAATTTGGATAGGGATGGTTTATCAATTTGCTGAGAATGGAGTTCTCAAAAATTAGATCGGATTCAAGTAGAATTGTCTCGTCCTCCACCAGATAGTTTTTAGCGAGATATAGCGAGTATATATTATTTGTTTTATCATATACATTGTTCTCTACATAAAGAACAGGAGTGTTGTTTATCTTATCTCCGATAAGCTCACGTACCTTTTCTCCTTTATAACCTATCACGATAATTATACGTTTCAGAGATAGAGCTTCCAGTTGTTTAAGCATACGTTCGATTAAGGTTTGATTATGTACCTTAATCATGCATTTTGTGTTGTTTTTTGTCAACTCTTTAAGGCGTTTGCCCATGCCTGCCGCTAATATGATCGCTTGCATATCTTATTCTTTTTTAATTGTATAAACAAATACCCCTGTCGATTTTACTGTCAAAATATCAATTTGACTGTACATAACCGAGAAGGGGTTGTCTTTATAAGATGATTCTATTATCTAAAACGCTGCATATAATGTAAACCGATATCATATCCAGAATTTTGATACCTCTCTTTCTATCTTAATCTCTGGAGATTGCGCAGATAAACTATCATAAATTTTACTTGCGAATAGAATATCATGTAGACCAAGACCTATATTGTAACTTAATATCCGTTCATGGTCATTTTCTCTGCCAGCCGTTCTACCTGATAAAACGTCTTCTAGCTCGGCATATTGTTTGAATTGGGAAAAATAACGGAATCCCTTCACATGATCGGTATCATCGCCATATACCTTGTCGAAAAAGAGATCGCAATTTTGAAATCCTCTCGTATGTATCGGCACGACTAGGCATCCTTCTTTAAATAGGTCATTTTTCGGACAGATCAAGTTGCTTGCGTCTGTTATACAACTGATAATAACATCTGAGTTGGATATGAGATTCTCTATATTGTCTATGATCGAGAATGTAACATTGGGATAAGCCCCGAATCTCTCTATAAAGGAATCCGCTTGATCCTTATATTTTAATAGCTGAACTGTATGATGCGTATTTTTTTGGCTATCAAGTAAACATAACATAGTTGCTCTAGCTGTATTTCCTAAGCCGATGAAACTGTAAGTAGTGGCATCGGTCGCTTTTAATGTTTGGATAGCGAGAGTGGCGACAGCTCCTGTACGCATAGCGGTTATCCAATCTCCACCCAATAGGGCTAATAGTTCTCCCGTATTGGAATCATAGAGTAGGATATCGCTTCCTAAAGCAGGTATGCCACCTACAATACGATGAACCACCTTGATTCCAAACCTAGAGAATTCTTGGGGTAAGAGGCAGGGCATGGAAGTGAAAAAGTCATTACCTTGGGGGTGTACACTTATTTTTGCGGGTAATTGAGCCTTGTTTTTTATAGAGAAACTTTCTTTCGCCCAATCTACACAGGTCGCAGGCGTAATTCCTAAATCCTTAATCTGATTTTCAGAGATAATTTTCATATTGACTTCCTTTTTTAGTTCATGCTTATGCCAAAAAAGCTTCCAAAGTTATGTATAATTCTTGAAATAGTCTTACTTTTGTATCTCTTTTAAATGCACTATAAACATAAGTAATAGATATATATGAAAATAGCGATTGTAGGTACAGGCTATGTCGGGTTGGTAACGGGTACTTGTTTTGCGGAAATGGGGACTGAGGTCTTTTGTGTGGACGTGGATAAGGTAAAGATTGAGAATCTAAAGAAAGGCATAGTTCCTATCTATGAACCGGGGCTAGACGAGATGGTGGCACGCAATTCCCAAGCTGGTCGTCTTCATTTTATGACTGATTTAAAAGAATGTTTGAATGAGGTCGAGGTACTGTTTTGTGCGGTTGGTACACCTCCCGATGAGGATGGTAGCGCAGACTTGAAGTATGTGCTTGAGGTTGCCCGTACGGTAGGACGCTATATGAATAAATATATCTTGGTTGTTACGAAAAGTACGGTTCCGGTAGGCACTGCCCAGAAAATCAAGAAAGCGATCAAGGAGGAACAAGCCTTGCGAGATGTGAGTATTGAATTTGATATCGCTTCTAATCCTGAATTCTTGAAAGAAGGTGCGGCTATCAAGGATTTTATGAGTCCAGACCGGGTTGTTGTTGGGGTTGAGTCTGATCGTGCTCAGAAGTTGATGGCGAAATTGTATCGTCCTTTTTTGTTAAATAATTTCCGTGTAATCTTCATGGATGTGCCATCTGCGGAGATGACAAAATATGCGGCGAACGCTATGTTGGCTACTCGCATCAGTTTTATGAATGATATTGCCAATTTGTGTGAGATAGTTGGGGCGGATGTTAATATGGTACGTAAAGGAATCGGTACGGATGCCCGTATAGGTAGTCGTTTCTTATATGCGGGTTGTGGATACGGTGGGTCTTGTTTTCCTAAAGACGTTAAGGCGCTTGTGAAGACCGCAGCCAACAGTGGTTACCAAATGCGTATCCTAGAAGCGGTGGAAGCCGTAAACGAGGAGCAGAAATCGATATTGTTCCGTAAATTAATGAAACATTTTAGAGGAGATATACAAGGTAAGCGAATTGCTTTATGGGGATTGGCATTTAAGCCGGAAACGGATGATATGCGAGAGGCTCCTTCGCTAGTCTTAATCAAAAAGTTGAAAGAAGCCGGATGTGTAATTTCCGCCTATGATCCGGTTGCAATGCCCGAGGCTCAAAGACGTTTACCTGTGGGGGTGATTTCATATGGTAAAGATATTTATGAGACCGTGATAGATGCAGACGCTCTGTTGCTTGTTACGGAATGGAAAGAATTTCGTATGCCCTCCTGGTCTGTTATCAAGAAATTGATGTCCACGCCTTTAATTTTAGACGGACGTAATATTTATGACAAGACAGAGTTAGAGGAAACCGGCTTTATCTATCATTGTATAGGTCGGTAAATTTTAATTATACGAGATTGTATGAATCTCCGGATAGTTACAATCATTAGAAGGTTTATAGGCACCGAAATAGGTGATGTAAATCTTCTTTTCTTTTGTATCTACAGCATAGATACAAAAACTGTTACTTGATAGGCTATCCTCTTCACGTATGACCCTGTTGTATACCACGCCTTTTTCACTTGGAGCTTGATTGGTACAAAGGATCATTTTTTGTGGAACGAGTTCCGTGCTTTCGTTTTCTAATCCAGTCACGTCAAAATAGGCGTTGCAGTGGATATGTCCACCTAGATAGCAGACAAATTCTCCTTTGCGGTCACTGAAATCTGCTTTGACATTGATGGGGTCTAGGTTGAATTGATTTGGATATACTTTTTCTAATAAGGAACGAGTACGAAAGGCTTCAATGATTTCGGGAATCATATTCCACGAATGGACATAATCCCCATCACATAAATAGGTATCGTTATTTACACTACGGCGTTGAAATGGGTAATGAGTTAAGATAATGACGCTATGATGGTCTGTCATGCCATTTTTTAATGCGGTGTTTATAAGCCAGTCTATTTGTTTCTGGGAGAAATATGCGTAAGATAAAGTATTATATTGGGATGCTGGTTGGTCTAACATATCGAGGGCGATGAAACGGATCGTACCTCCTTGAGGGTTTGCTACATCCGAATAGTAATAATTCTCGGCACTATTTCGATTCTTCGAATAATTACTGTTGGCGAATAATATTTCGTTGATCTCGTTTTTATAAAAGAAGGTACTGCCTATCTCTTCTTCGGAATTACTATCATGATTTCCTGTACAAATAAAGGTGGGGACATGATTTTCATCATAAAGGTAATGAATAAATGAGTGCATATATTCTTTCGCCTTCTTTTTCTTATCAATAGAGATAAAATCACCCGTAGCGGTTATCGCATTGATCCGCAGTTCTTGTTGATTGGCGAATTGGATGGATTGTCGTAGATTTATAGGTAACTCGTAATTATTGCTCGGAGACCAAGAGGATAAATGAGAATCCGAAATATGGACGATCTTAAAACGTTCATAACTTCCACTATCTGTTTTATTGTACATGATTTTCGCTAGTCTCTGAGCTGCGAGCTTATTGTTTTCCCAATAAAAAGGTTCATTCTCTCCGCTACGCAAGTTAAGGTTTTTCCAATCATCTTTACAGCCTACTGATAAGATCAGCAGGATAAAAAGGGCATATATTTGTAAGGCCGTGTTATTCATAACCTATGGTGTATTAGAATAACGCAAATATAAAAAATATTTTGTTATTCCTTCATTCTAAACTCTTTTTTCAACGAACACCCACTACACCCACAGCAAGGATCACTGGATTTCGGTTTCGTAAGCATTCGATAAACCTTATATGCGATATATCCGATAACCGAGATACCAATAACGCAAACTGCTATATCTTGCCACATACCTATAAATTTACCTCCTATATATAACTAAATAAAACATAGGAAAGTTCTTAGCTGAATAAACCCACAAAGAAATTCCCCGTTTGATAAACAATGAAAGAAACGATCCATGCTAGGACACAAGTATAAATGATAACGAATATACCCCATTTCCATGAGCCAGACTCGTTGACAATAGCCGATATAGTCGCTATGCACGGAAAATAAATCAAGACGAAAAGCATTAAGCTAATCGCTATGAGCGGTGTGAATACCAAATTACCTTCCGCGTTACGGTCTTGCTTCAAACGCTCCGACAGGGCTTGGCTGTCATCATCGGCATTCCCCGTGTATAATACGCTTAACGTGCTGACAACAACTTCTTTCGCCGCCATACCGGTAAGTAGGCTTACACTCATTTTCCAATCGAATCCTAAAGGAGCCAAGATCGGTTGAATCGTCTGGCCGATACGCCCGATATACGAATTTTGTTGGTGGTCGATTGCCTTCAAGCGTTCTAACTCCTCTATCGTATCTGTTTTTTCTTGAGAATCCAACTCCGTATTTTCGATCTCCGCTATCTGGCGATCAAACTGATCTCCGCTCTCCGAATGTCTGGGGAAATACCCAAGGAACCAGATGATGATAGAAGCGACCAAGATGATACCTCCCATCTTGTGCAAGTATTGTTTCGCTTTCTCCCACATATGGATCATGATGGATTTGCCGGTAGGCATCCGGTAGGGGGGGAGTTCCATTACGAAAGGAACATCCTCCTCGTTAAACAGGAAGCGTTTGAAAAGACGGGCCATGATAACTGCCAGCAAGATTCCGGATACATATAAAGCTAATAACACAAAGCTGGCGTTCTTCGGGAAAAACGCCCCGGTCAGCAATACATAAACCGGCAGGCGGGCGCTACAGCTCATCAACGGATTTACCAACATCGTTATCATCCGGCTATTACGGCTCTCTATCGTACGGGAGGCCATGATAGCAGGAACATTACAACCGAATCCCATCACTAAAGGGATGAACGACTTTCCATGCAGTCCCATCTTATGCATGATCTTATCCATGATAAAAGCCGCACGTGCCATATATCCGGAGTCTTCCATGAACGATATGAACATATACAGAATCAAGATATTCGGCAGGAACACGATAACACCTCCCACGCCACCGATGATACCATCCACGAGAAGATCCTTCAAAGGTCCTTCCGACATATGGTTGCGCACGAAATTACCGATCACCTCGACCAATGCCTCTATCCATTCCATCGGATAGCCTCCCAAACGGAAAGTGGCCTCGAACATGATCCACATGAATAGGATAAAGATAGGGAAGCCTAAGACTTTATGCGTGACGAATAGATCGATGATCTGCGTACTCGTTGCCTCTTTGATCATATTTTGTTCGTAAGTCTCACGCAACGCTCCGGAAATAAAGCCATAGCGTGCGTTCGTGAATGCGGTCTCACAATCCTCTTGCAATAACTTTTCTATTAGGGCTGTATTACGGTCTCTTTCTTGGAAGATCGTTTCGGCACCGGGCAGCGTTTTTATAAATGTCTCTATCTCCCGGTCTCCCTCTAATAGCTTGATAGATAGATAGCGCTTTGACAAGCTTTTGGGTATATCCACGCTATTTTTCAAGGTCTTCCTAACGTTGCTGATCCCTTTCTCTAAAGACTCTCCGTAATTAATATGGATATGACGGATGACAGGATCTTCTTCTTCGTATACCTTGATTACACGGTTAAACAAATCCTCTATGCCAAAGCCTGTTTTACTTACGGTCGGGATAATCGGTGCCCCGATCATTTTCGCTAAGGACTCATGATCGAATTTATTACCATGGCGTTCCAGCTCATCATACATGTTTAAGGCGATTACCATGCGAACGTCCATATCGATCAGTTGGGCGGTCAAATATAGGTTTCGCTCCAGATTGGATGCGTCGATAACATTGATCACCACGTCTGGTTGCTCTTCATTCAAATGCTTACGCACGTATAATTCTTCCGGCGTGTAAGCGGATAGGGAGTAAGTACCCGGTAAATCTACGATGCGGAATGTATAGCCATTCTGTTGGAAGGTTCCTTCCTTGGCATCTACGGTCACGCCGCTATAGTTACCCACATGCTCATGTGCTCCGGATGCGAAATTGAAAAGAGAGGTCTTTCCGCAGTTCGGATTACCAACCAAGGCTACGTTAATTGTTTTTCCTTTATGTAATGCGATGGCTTGCAATTCATTGCCGGAAGGCAGGATAAAAGAGTCTGCACTCCTGTTCGTATCTTGTACCGAGGTAGCTTGTTCCTTCTCGAAATCCGCCGCGCTAACGACTTCGATCAATGCGGCGTCCGAGCGTCGCAATGAGACATCATATCCCATTACACGATAGTGAATAGGGTCTTTGAGCGGAGCGTTTTGTATAACGATCACTTCTTTCCCTCTGATAAATCCCATCTCGATAATGCGTTTGCGGAAAGCTCCGCGACCCATTACCTTTACTATAACACCTTTATCGCCTGTGCGAAGTTCTGATAATCTCATGTCCTATTAAATGTTACGCGAAGGTAGCTTGAAAACTTCGTACCACCAATACCAACTAATAGGTATTTTTTTATTTCCATGGGTTGTTTTTCGAGTATTTTATGTATGTTTGTGCCACAAATTTCAACTTTAGACAAATGAAACTACGAATTACTTTGTTCACCACCTTATTGGTTCTTCTGTCTGCTTGTTTTACAGGCTGTAAAAAAGAATTGAAGGATTTCTCTTTTAGTTATAGTATGGAAAGTGTAGATAACTACAAACTAATGGTTCTGTTTGATAGTGACAAGACATTCCGTATCGAGGAGTATAATTATTATATGGATAATTTCGCCAAGAAACGAGATCCTAAAATTATGGAGGGGACATTGACTGACGAGGAGTTTGCTTCTTTAAAACCGATTCTGCAAAAATGTAATTTCTTTAAGATGAAAGACTCTTATGGCTTTGAGGAGGAGACGAACCGGGATTTAGGGGATATCATGTATCAGGTTTCATTTACCACGGAAGGTAAGGAGAAATTTATCTCTATCCGTAATAGCGATACCGGACAATTTTCCGCTTCTTTCGTGAAGTTGATCGGTTTTATCAATACATTCTTGAATAATCATAAGAATGACTAAACGCTTTTAGCCGGAGATGGAGAATAAACGAAACCGGGTTCTATTGTGCTTAGGCTCTAATTGGGATAAAGAGAAAAATATGGAGCGCGCGGCGGAGATGCTGCGTGCTCATTTTGTTTTTATACAGTTTTCTCAGCCAGTTTATACGGAACCGATCGATTGTCCATTATCAACTACATTTTTGAATCGAGTGGCTGTTTTGTATAGCGAGGAGAGTCCGGCGCGAATAAAGGATGTCTTGAAAGATATAGAATGCTGCATCGGCCGTAAGCCGGAAGATAAATCTTGTGGGCGTGTGCCGATAGATATTGATTTATTGCAGTGGAACGACCAAATCTTGAAAGCAGAGGACTTGACCCGTGAATATGTTCTAGATGGCATCTGCTCGCTCCTTGCCGCAGGAGAGAATGATGAATGGTGCCAATAGAAAACCAAAGGAGCCGCTGTTGCGGATCAATGCGTTGATACCTTTGCATATCAAAGAAAGAACTGGGTTGTTTCGGTCTGCGTTATAAAATCCTTTCTCTACTTTAAGCTTGAACTGGTAGGGTGCCAATAAGTCCTCATAAGTCTGTATGGGAAGGATTCGTTCGGCCCAATTACCTGTAGCCGGATCGCAAGTATTGTATGGGTCTTCCGGGCTTGGTAAACTCTTTTTCTCGATCGCTTTTTGGATATCGGGATAGGTCAAGCCTCTAGTCTGCCGGGCCCATGTCTCTACTTCTTTTGGGGAGAAAGCCGGGCAAAGTTTCGTTATGAATTGCTCTCGTAATGTATAATAGTTGGGGGATTCCAAAGATCCACTTTCGCATCCGATCATCATCTTATGTAACCGTTGTTGGACATACGGGTTGAATGGTGTAGAGGCTGTCGTGAATAGTAGATACATGGAATCGTTTATATGGATTAAATCCTTGAAGAACAAAGATAAATCATAGACATGTTCTATCAGGTCCGTAGCGATTAAAAGTTGGGGGGAGACTTTGTTCCTTGCGCACCAGTCCGCAAGAACATCTGAATCTCCATGGAGTATGGTATCGGGGCCTATTCCTATTATTTGTTTCAATAGCTGGATCGTCTCCACGGAAGATGGGTTAAGATCAATATAAATAACTTGTCCTATTCCTATGGATTTCGCCAGAATACTAAGGAAGCCGGTTCCTCCTCCATAATCGATTAGCGTGACATCGGAGATAGGGGTTTGTATCGCTTGAAGTCCTCTTTGTAGGCAATCTGCGTATATATGCATGAAATAGCTTAACGCCGGCTTTAAGTTGCCGATGTATCGCTTATTATAATCGCTGATAGGTAATTTATTATAGTCGATCGCTTTCAAACGTTCGGTTAATGTATGTAATAAATCACTTCTATTCTCTTTCATCATATATCATCTTGTATAAACGTATCCCCTGATCTTCATTAGAAAAAGCAGGGAACAATAATTGTTTTCGTTTATCTATCGCCTCTTTATCTATAGGTAGGGCCATTAATTGTTCGCAAGCCCGTATCATCTCATCCGGCGTATCGGCGATATGGCATAAAGGATCTAATCCGCTACCCGCTAGCATGAGATGATTGACAATCGTATGCCTTCCGGCGAATAAGCTGTTCAAAAGCTTTAGTTTTAGGCCGGTATCTTGAAATGTGATTAGCATATGAATTTGTGCGTTGTGGATCAATGCGTCCATACGTTCCTTACTGGGATTTGCTTCTACTTTTATATGTGGGTAAGGAGCGGCTGCCTCTCGTATCAAACGGGTCGGGTTCATGCCCGCTATTATGCAGGTATGTTTTAATTGGCTGAAAACATGCTTGGTGAGAAATAACACGGCTCGCTCATTCTCGATAACGGATAACTTGCCATGATATAAAATATAATCGGATTTTCCCGGTTTGGCCGTAATCCGGTTATTCTCGTGGAAACAAGGAACGAACTCGATCCTTTGATTGGGAAATTGTTTTCGTAAATAGTCTGCGTCTGTCGTGGATACGGCGATTATCAGATTTGCGTACTGTGCTACTTTCTGATAGGCTTGGAAGCGCATGGCCTCGATCTTGAAAAAGGCATTGCGAACCAATCCTTTGCCAGACTTTGCCAAGTGGCGATAATAATCGTGCTCGATATTGCACTCCCGGAATATCTTCATCCGGTTTCTTAAACGGGGATCGTCCATATAATAGCAGGAGTGGAGGCCCTCAAATAAGATCGGGTAATCATTTTGTAAAAGATTCTCGATCAAGCGATGATCTTTACGGCTATATACATTGTAAGGGAGCCATGTTAAATTAGCGATTACCCCGGTACGGCGTTTATAATAGAAAACCTTGTCGCAAATGCTTTCTAATTCCGGTGCGTGCGGACGTTCATATTCGAAACAATGTAATATGAGTTTCACGCCGCATGCATGCAAGGCCTCCAGTTTATAATACACATCAATGACCCCTCCGTAATTGGCGGGATAAGGTATATTGAACGATACTATGTTGAGGTATTTATCCATCTGCTTAAATCTCCTCAAATATACGCGCAAATTGGCTAGCTTGCTCTTTCCGGGAATAATTCGATAGCTTATCCCGATTGACGGGCGAGGTCGTATATCCTTTTTCCTGCCATTCCTCATAGTAATGTTTCAAGAAATCGTACACCTCGTCTACCCGGGTTGCGGCCAGTCCAGAATGGGTCTCCTTGATGGCTTCGGCGAGGTAAGCCTCGTCACTCTGTACGCATAAGATGGGTTTTTCTACCGCAAGCGATTCAAAGAACTTAGTTGTCATGAAGCCTTTTGGACCAGACGTGTCAAACTTATTCGTCAAGGAAAGCAGCACCGAGCTTTTGTTCAAGATGAGGGGAATATCGGATGCCGGTACATACTCATGGTAATCCATGAAAGATTGCACCCCATGTTGTTCGGCCTCTTGGCGGATGATGGAGCGGGACTCTTGATCGGTATACCATACAACTCGAAAAGTTTCGGGGATAATGACCTTGTCCTCCGTAAGACGGGCGATGGCCGCAAATAATAACTCCGGATTTCGGATCGCTAAACTTAACAACCGTCCGGTATAGGTAATGATAAACCGGGAGGTCTTGATTTGTTGCGGATAGAACAACTCGGGATCGAATCCGTTATAAATCAGTTTTACATTGGGATTATATTGTTTAAGTACCTCCACGTGCCAAGGCGATACGGTCGTGACACAATCCGCTACCTCCAAAGCGTTATTCCGCTTTCTAAGTAACCGTTTGCGAAATCGCTTTGTGATGAATGCGTCTAGCCATGAAAATGTATGGAATTTATGCGATATATATTCGTTGGAGGCGTATTGCTCGATAATATCTCGTAAATCCACGACGAAAGGGAGGTTGGTATGGATCGCTAACGTCTTGGCGGCGGTTAAAGGAAAGGTACGGTATGTGCTACACAATATTCCTTTGTACTGGTTGGTCTTTATTAAGGGAATACATGCGTTGATTATTTTCATGTCTTTATAACCAAACAAGATGTCTAGAAACATGACCCACATCCATTCGATATGCTTTGAGATCTTTCCTGATGCTTTGTAGTAGCGGACGCAATACACGTCCGCATACCCCGTAAGGAATTCGAATGTATTGTCTTCTATGTATTCTGTCACTACGGTAACTTCCCATCCCATGCGTGTCAAATATTTGCATAGATATCCCATTCTGGGGGCGAAAGCGGGTGGGAACATATCACATATGATAAGGAGTTTATTCATGGATTCAATCAGGGTTATAAGAATAGACGAATGACTTCAAACGCTTCCGCATAGGTACATCCTGCTTGGACGCCCCGTGCTCTTGCTAATGAATAGATAAAGTCCTTGGATAGATAATCTCTCGCTCCTTGCGATTTATAGGCTTTCAATGATTCTACCTTTGCGTCGATATGGCGCTCTTCCAGCCTTACAAAACATTGTGTATTGAATGTCAGGTTGTTCCAGATTAACTCATAACCTAATATATTCGTGTTTTTGAACGCTCGTAGACCCTCTTGGGCGATCGTCGTATGATCTTGGTGGATGTCGTGCAAGCTAGGGATGAAGACTAGGTCAAAATCGGATACTTTTTTCAGGCGTATTAACTCCTCTAATATCTCTTGTCTTGCGTATCCCAGTTTTCTTACTTCGTAATTGTATATGATTAGGTTTCCCGGTTCTATACCTAAGGTCTGGGTCGCTTGCTTGACCTCTGTCTTCAAGATATCTTTCGGAAAACCTTCGGGAACCGATTGCTGTGCGGTGGAGAAAGCCACATAGGTCACTTTTTTACCATCTTCTATCAGGCGTGAGATAGTTCCCCCCAACCCAAGTTCCCCATCATCCGTATGAGGGGCGAGGACTAAAATATTTTTACAATTAGTAATCATTCTTTCTGATTTATTTGAATACAGGGATTTTGTTGTTTTCACTGCTTCGCTAATTCTTTTAATAGCTGGGCGTATAATTTACGTAAATAACTTCCGGACCCTTCTTGTACGGAGTCATTATGCCATAGTAAAACCAATTCACCTCCTACATTATTTACTTGTTCCACTAAATTCCGGCAATAGGTTAAAGCCCTGTCAAAATCCAGTCCCATATATTTTTCCTCCTCTAGGGTACAATCCATTATAATAAGCGGATGTAGTCGGAGAGGAGATAGCCGGCGGGTGATCGGATTGATCCAACGAACCGGGTAGCAAGTCCCTAACCGGAATCCGGAGACATCGGCATACCCCATGGTGAAATCGTCCGTAACCCCAGCAGCCTCTATTTGGTCCATATCTTCCGGTTCCCGGATAGCCAAGAAATGATGACGGTTGAACCGAACATTTTTACCGATATGATCTTCCAGACCGGTTTTCTCTTTCCGGATAAGGCTGGGAGTCGTACCCGCTTGGTAGCTACTATGCAAACCAATAGTTACATTATGCTCTAGAGCACTTTTTATCAATTTACGAATATCTTTATTCCTCAAATCGTAATGAGGTTTGTCGTGCTTGGCTTTCCCCCCGTTCCGGATAAATAGGATAGGGTGACATTGTTCCTTCCCGATCAAATCCTGAAGGATACTATTCTGGCGGAAAAACCAAGGGAAGGTATAAAACGGGTCTTTCTCAAGGGTACCGAATTTACCTTGAAAGGATTTATATAAACCTCTTCTATCTCTAATAGACCGTATCAAACCTTTCCACGAACGATATAGAGTCGGAGAATCTACGTCGTGCGTGAGGTAGATCTTCCGGATTTGCTTTTTTACCTCGGGTACACGTAACCGGGATTGGCGTAGCCAACGATGAAGCAGCATGCGATATTCATCCACGATCGGACGATGCAGGAAACCGGCCCGGTAGGGCAAGGACTCTTTACCGGGAAATCTTCCATGCTCATCCCGAAGTCCACGCCGTACCATCTCCTCGTATCTGGAAATGAGAAAATAAGTACTTGCGATGATATCGGCATGAACCACCCATGTATCTCTTACCCATTCCTCTTTCGGCGAGCCGAATAACAAGGGGATACCTTGAACCTCTTGCAAAGGGAGTTCCGGTAAGGAAGCAGGAGTCCCGTATGTTTGTCCATCAAAGAAGCCGGATGGAATGATAACGACGTTATATCGGTCGAATTTATTGGGATCAGCCGTGTACCCGATCGTTTCCACCAGTTCGCTAGGGACATCATCTCCTACAAGAAAACGTATTATATAATGTAAAGTGCGATTTTTCATACCCATTTGCTTAGTTTAATGCGTGCTCTGTCTAATAAACTCAATTTCCCCCTAGATATTGTGAAAAATGGGGTTTGGATAGCTCCGAACTCGCGGAAGAAACGTTCTACTCCGGGTAGCATAGACCCTTCGAAATCAAATACCGTCGTAAATTGAGAAACGAAATGAAGACATTCCCACAGGACGTAGCTTTGCGCTCCGGAACCTCTATAGACCGGATTTCCTCCTCCAGCGAGATAGTAAGCCGATCGATCTTGCCATACGATGAAAGCGGCCGCATGTAAATGGCCTTGCTCGTCATAACCTCCCCATAAATCACCTTGTCCTCTTTGTCGGCAAGTGGCGATCAAGTCTTTCAGTACATTCGTGTCTTCCTTGATTCGTACATGCTGGCGGTCAAATGTTTGGGCTTGTACAGCTAGGAACTCATTCAAAGGAATCCCTTTTTTTACGGATATATGGTATTTATTCTGCGCTTTCGTAATATTTCGCCGGATATTGGGGCTCATATTCTCCCATACCGCTTGATGATCCCGGATATTTTTTAATAAATAGGTATAACGTGTCGTTTGGTTATATCCCGCCCAATAAAACGGAAGCCAATCCGTGATGTCATAATTGAAATTTTGCAGGAAGTGCGGATAGCGTTTTAGTTCTTCCGTGAATTGTTTGCATAGTTCTTGACGTCGTCCTAACTCGGTCGTATATTTCGTGTCGGAGGAACTTGCGGTGAACCAAGGGCCCATTGTTTGGGTGTAAGAAGGCATTGAGACAATATCGGAATGGGGGACGTAAAGGGGGAGGGTTGCCTGTATCTTTCCCTTTTGTTCTATAAGCAAGACATCCCATTTTTTTTCTCCGCAAACCGTATCCAACCACCAGTCATGTGAGAAGATCGGTATATTTTTTTCAGTATTGCAAAGTAAACGATATTTGTCTTTATTACTCATTACAATTTCGTATAGGGGCGGGGGGTGCCCGCCCCTGCAAATTACTTGTTGGCTTTTAATGCCTCAAATATTAATTCGGATAATTCGTCTGCCAATTCGGGATTGTCCTCGACACATTGTTTTGCCGCATCACGACCTTGTCCCAATTTGGTATCATTGTAGCTGTACCACGAACCGCTCTTCTTGATGATATTCAGTTCAGAGCCAAGATCGATGATCTCTCCGGAACGGGAGATACCTTGACCGAACATGATATCGAACTCTGCCTTGCGGAATGGAGGAGCCACCTTGTTTTTTATGACTTTCACACGCACTTGGTTACCCTTGATCTCGTCACCATCTTTCAGCTTTCCAATACTACGGATATCCAAACGGACTGAGGCGTAGAACTTCAACGCATTACCACCAGTCGTCGTTTCCGGGTTCCCGAACATTACGCCGATCTTATCACGCAATTGGTTGATGAAGATACAGGTCGTATTCGTCTTATTGATCGCAGCTGTCAATTTACGAAGGGCTTGCGACATTAAGCGAGCTTGCAGACCCATCTTGCTGTCTCCCATATCGCCCTCAATCTCAGCTTTAGGAGTCAAAGCGGCTACGGAGTCGATAACAATGATATCTACGGCGGATGAACGGATCAACTGCTCGGCTATTTCCAAGGCCTGCTCACCGTTATCCGGCTGGGAGATCCATAGGTTCTCTACATCAACGCCTAACTTTTCAGCATAGAAACGGTCAAAAGCATGCTCCGCATCGATAAATGCGGCGATACCTCCTTTTTTCTGAGCCTCGGCGATCGCATGGATCGCTATGGTTGTCTTACCGGAAGATTCCGGACCATAGATCTCGACGATACGTCCTTTCGGATATCCGCCTACGCCCAGCGCTGCGTTTAAAGCGATAGAGCCTGTCGGTATCACCTCGATATCCTCGATGTTTTCATCGCCTAGTTTCATGATCGAACCTTTTCCGTAGTTCTTCTCGATTTTATCCATTGCCGCACGTAAAGCCTTTAGCTTATCCGTGTTAGCGGCTGGTTTACCACCTTCTTCTTTCGCTTTTTCTTCGAACAAATTTTCTTCTTTTGCCATATGTGTCCCTTATAAATTAAGGATTTGATTTGCATGGTCTTTTGTCTTCACCTCTTTCGGCCCGATGATATTAGTAACAATACCTTCCTCGTTAATGATAAAGGTGGTCCGGAGAGTCCCCATGTATGAACGTCCGTACATTTTTTTCTCAGCCCACACACCAAACTGTTCTTGTAAGGTCGTGTCTGTGTCCGCTATTAAACGGAAAGGTAAGTTTTGCTTTTGTATAAAGCCTTGATGCGATTTGGCGCTATCTTTGCTTACTCCGATGATCTCGAAGCCTTTCGCTTGTAAGGCTTGATAGCCGTCACGTAAGCTGCATGCTTCCGCCGTGCAACCGCTCGTGTTATCTTTCGGATAGAAATAGAGCGCTACTTTTTTCCCTTTATAGTCACTCATCTTTACCTCTTTACCGTCTTGATCGGTTCCCAAAAACTCGGGAACCTTATCGCCTATTTGTACTGCCATATTACAATTCTAAGTCAATGTTAAACAATTCATGCCAAGGCAAACCTTGCTCATTTAGCTCTTTCATGAATGGGTCCGGATTGAATTCCTCTACATTCCATACTCCCGGTTTCTTCCAAATGCCTTGCATAAATAATTTGGCGCCGATCATGGCGGGAACACCGGTGGTATAACTAACACCTTGCGCTCCTGTCTCTAGATAAGCGGCATGGTGGCTACAGTTGTTGTATACGTAATAAGTTAATTCCTTACCGTCCTTGATACCACGGATGCGGCAACCGATGGAAGTCTCGCCAGTATAATTCTCTCCCAGATCACCCGGGTTCGGCAATACGGCTTTTAAGAATTGGATCGGAACGATTTCCTGCCCGTTGTAAAGGATCGGGTCGATACGAGCCATACCGATATTTTGGATGACACGTAGATGAGTCAAGTATTCCTGTCCGAAAGTCATCCAGAAACGAGCCCGTTTGAGGGTCGGGAAGTTTTTGGTCAAACTTTCCAATTCCTCGTGATACATCAAATACGATTCTTTCGGTCCTACATTCGGATAATTCAAGGCTTTATGTACGCTTAACGGATCGGTCTCCTTCCATTCCCCATCCTCGAAATATTTGCCACGTTGAGTAATCTCACGGATATTGATTTCCGGATTGAAATTGGTAGCGAATGCCTTATGGTGATCTCCTGCGTTGCAGTCTACGATATCCAGATAGTGTATCTCGTCGAAATGATGCTTTGCCGCATAGGCTGTATATACGCCGGTAACCCCCGGATCGAAACCACATCCCAAGATAGCGGTAAGACCGGCTTTCTCGAAACGATCTTTATAGGCCCATTGCCAGCTGTATTGATATTTGGCTTCATCAAGCGGTTCGTAGTTGGCCGTATCTAAATAGCTAACGCCGTATTCCAGACAAGCATCCATGATATGCAAGTCTTGATAAGGTAAGGCCAGATTTACCACCAAATCCGGTTTGAAGGCGTTAAACAAGGCAACAAGCTCTTGCACGTTATCTGCGTCTACCTGTGCGGTTTGCACTTTTACGTTCTTGATATCGGCGGCGATCTTGTCGCATTTACTTTTCGTACGGCTAGCTACCATGATATCCGTGAAGACATCCGCATTCATCGCTATTTTCTTAACAGCAACGGTACTTACGCCCCCTGCACCAATAACTAATACTCTTCCCATTTACTAATAGAATTAATCTTGTTAATATACAGTTTACAAGGTTTTCAACCAATGGACAAATATACGGCTTTTCCTTGACAATCCCTATAAAAGATTTATTTATTCATTTTAGAAGGGATGAAAGGAAAGAAAGATACAGCTAATGAATGTGAATACTGAAAATAGTCGTACTTTTGTCACATTTACTGTTTAAAGTTTGGACATGAGATTTTTAAATTATGCCGGGGGTGTTTTTATTCTGCTCTTATTGGCGTTGGGGTGCAAACCCGAGGCGAAGCGGAGCCGTGTGCTTGTGATCCAATCTTTTCGGTGGGATGACAAGAACTATCTGGAATTAAACTCGGATATCCGGAAAGAACTGAGAAAAAACCGGGTGAATGCGGACATCCGCACGTTTTATCTCGATTGTGAGTGCTATATGGCTGAGGAGGAAGAGGAACGGATGTATAACTTTATCGATACGATACGTCTTTGGAAGCCCGACATCATATTGGTGAATGATGATCAGGCTACCTATACGTTGATGAAATGCGGCCATCCTTTTGTAAAGAAAGTTCCGGTTGTTTTCTCTGGCGTCAATTTCCCTAATTGGGATTTGCTGGAAAAATATCCGAACGTAACAGGTAGTTGGGACAAGATTGATTATAAGGAAAACCTTCGTTTGATCGATCAGCAAATGGGAAAGTCTCGCATTTATATCAATTATGATAAGACCTCCTTAGGGCAGTTGGCTTTCCGGGAGTTGATAAAAGCGGTCGATACGAGCCGATATGTATTGAATTATAATCAATTGGCTTTCCAATTAAATGACCCGGACTTTAAGGTAGATTCCATGACGTTTAGAACCGAGATGAGAATGAAGGCGATACGTCCTTCGAAAAATGTAATTCATTTCATGCCTTTTCGTAAAGCCAATGGGGAGTTTTTATTGAGTAATATTAATGGTACCTATCCTTATTGCGTATTTTTCAATATCCGTTATGACTATACATCCGCAGGTTTGTCTAAGATGTTCGTGACTCCTTCATTTACGGCGGTGCGGGAAATCTTTAATATAAACGTGGAAGTTCTGGGAGGCTATTTTTGCTCGAATCGCATACAAGCGGCGGAACAGGCTCGGTTGGCGGCTAAAATTCTTTCCGGTACGCCTGTCTCTTCCGTTCCGATCGTAGAGAGTCCTAAAGAGTATCTGTATGATTGGGGGGAGATGCAACGTTTAGGTATCTCAAAGGAGGAGGTCCCTACTAATGTTCACATCATCAATATGCCTATTTCTGAACGGTATAAGATTGGGGTTTTTATCGCCTCTTCCTTGGGCGTGATCTTATTGCTGGCATTGATCGGTTATTTGTTTTATCTCTATTGGCGGGAAGCAAGACGAAGGAAAGCGGTGCTCGCTAATTTAAAGCAAGAGAAGGAGCATCTTTCTTTAGCGTTGGAAGGGGGGAATATATTCGCTTGGAAATTACAGTCTGGTACCTTCCGGTTTGACAACGAGTTCTTTAGCTATGTGAATATTTCTCCCCGGGAAATTCCTTTGGATGAGCTGTACGAGATGACTCATCCGGACGATAGGCAGAGTTTGCGCTCCTTGATTGATTTCATTTGTACGGGTACGATCTCTCATCATATCCTTCAATATCGTTGCGATTTTAACGGGAAAGGTTACCAATGGTGGGAATTTCGTTACGGAAGCTTAGAGGATGCGAATGATGGGTATGTAATCAATGGCTTATGTTTGAATATCCAAAATATCAAGGATACGGAGGAGGTCTTGATCTCTGCGAGGGAAAAAGCCGAGGAGTCGGATCGGATGAAGTCGGCTTTCTTGGCGAATATGAGCCATGAGATCCGTACGCCGCTGAATGCGATTGTCGGTTTCTCGAATTTAATGAACTCGGAAGAGGTCTTGGAGCCGGAAGAGCGTGAGCAGTTCGTGAAGTTGATTAATACGAACTCCGACTTACTATTGAAACTGATCAATGATATTTTAGATCTTTCCCGTATGGAATCTGGAAAGATGAGTTTTGTTTTCGATCGCCATGATTTGAATGTCTTGATCAATGAAATCTATTGTACTTTCCAGTTGATGATGCCCGAGGGGGTAGAGCTACGCATGCGTGTCCCCGAGATCCCGGTGGTTGTGGCGGTAGATCCTTATCGGCTGAAACAAGTATTGTCTAATTTTATCAATAATGCCATCAAGTTCACGACTTCGGGCTATATAGAAGTGGGATACTATTTCTGTACGAAAGGCGACTGCCTTCATATCTATGTAGAAGACACTGGTATCGGTATCCCTGAGGAGAAACAGAAGCAAGTTTTTGATCGTTTTTGCAAATTGGATGAGTTTGCGCAAGGCACCGGACTCGGACTGGCGATTTGCCAAGTGATAGCGCAGCGTTTCGGCGGTGAGATACAATTGAAGTCGGAATATGGTAAAGGTAGCCGTTTTATGCTAACTTTGCCTAAAGAACGTATAGGTTGACAAAGCATGGAACAAATAGAGGAACTTTCACGATTTATCAAGGAACATGCGTCGGATGATTTGAATCGTCTGTTGCTTTCCGCCTCTCGTTATCCGGGGATCGATATCCCTTTCGTGGTGGATCAATTAAAATCTCGGCGGCAGATCAAGGATAAACTACCTTCATGGTATCAAAACGATCGACTGGTTTTTCCGGCGAAGATAGCGGCGGAGCAATGTTCCTCGGAACAGACTGCCTTGTACAAACAGAGGTTGGTAGATCCACAGGCACATGTATGTGATTTGACTGGTGGATTGGGGATCGATAGCTATTTCTTCTCCCGGAAAGTACGGCAGGTTACTTATATCGAACGCTTTCCCGCTTATTGCGAGGCGGCTATCCATAATTTCAAGGTGCTAGACGTTGGTAACGTAACGGTATTGAATGGCGATTCTACGGAGTTGATAGATAAGATCGATGGAATAGATGTGTTTTATATCGATCCGGCTCGTAGGGGAGAGGGGAATAAGCGGGTTTTTGCGCTGCAGGATTGCGAGCCGGATTTGACAAAGTTGGTTCCTGTCTTGTTTGGTCATGCCCCTAAGGTGATCGCTAAATTATCTCCGATGGCGGATATTCATATGACGTTGGATTTGCTTCCGGATGTGACAGCCATACAGGTGCTTTCGGTGAAAAATGAATGTAAGGAGCTTTTGTTTGTGTTGGAGCGAGGCTCGAAAGGCGGGAGTCCTCAAATCTGTTGCGTGAATTTCACTTCGAAGGAAGAGCCGGAATTGTTTGTGTTCTCATTGGTGGAAGAACGGGAAGCTGTCGCTTCCATCCGTGGAGAAGTCAAGCGTTATTTATACGAACCGAACGCTTCCATCTTGAAGGCGGGTGCGTTTAAAGCGGTCGCCACTCGCTTTGGATTGAATAAATTGCATGTCAACAGTCATTTATATACGTCGGATGAGGTTGTCCCTAGTTTTCCGGGACGTTCTTTTGTGGTAGACGAAGTGATCCCCTTTACGAATAAACAATGTAAGACCTTGTCGAGGCAGATTCCCCAAGCGAATATCACAGTCCGTAATTTCCCCCTCTCGGTGGATGAGTTACGTAAGCGAACTAAAATTGCGGATGGAGGAACTATCTATCTTTTCGCTACTACTCTGGAAAATGGGGATAAGGTACTTATCAAAACTCATAAGATATAGGATACTGCATAGGTGCTGCAGCATTACTGCATAAGGGTTGCAGTACTACTGCTAGGCCTGTTGCAGTACTACTGTAAGGCTTGTTGCAGTACTATTGCAAAGCCTGTTGCAGTGATATCCGAAGGGATATAAAAAAGTGTATGATGTTATCACCATACACTTTTTATGATATGAGGTTTATATTACTTCAATAGATTCGCACGCATTTCCTCAATCTTAGCTTTTGACTCACGAGCCGTATTTATGGTTGCTACCATTCCGCTTAACGGAGCGATTGTAGTTCCTAATTGCTCCAAGTCAGGATAATATTTAGCTAAGTCGGCTGTGATCTGCTGGATGATACCGATACGTTTTTCCATATTCTCGCTCAAACCGGCGGAAATAGCGTCGCCTTTAACAACCAAGCCCGGATTTGCGTATACAATGGCATATTCTACAGCCATGCCCCCTAACAACTCAAGCTCAACGTCAGCCTTATCATTTTCCATCATAGCGTCGATCAATTTGTTTTCTTGGTTTTTCATGAATTTGCTTAACTCCTCTTTGCTGGCGTTAGCGGGAGCGGACTCTTTCATGATGTCGATAGCGAATGGAATGTCCAGATCCGTAGTCAATTTAACCAATACGTTCTCGATATCTGTAGTCGGCTTTTTCATAGCCTTCAATACGTTCAAGTCTGCGAAGTAGATACCGCAAGCACGTGCTTTCTGGGCTTGTGTGTTCAATTCGGAAACCTTGCTGACCGGCAACATAAAATCAGTATTAGCGACAGAGATCGTAACCTCGCCGGTAGATACTTTGTAAGGCAACTCCGAATCCGGCATATCTTTCAAGAAACGAGTAACCTCGTCTTTCAACTCGGCAGTAAGCAGACCTTTAGATACTTCTCCTGCGATAGCTGCTTCTTCCTCTACTTTTTGCTCAGTGGCGTCTTGTTTTTTACTGCTGTTGCAAGATACCATTCCAAATGTAATCGCTGCTATGGTTAGCAGGCTAACAAAACTCTTTTTCATGTTATTCTTTATTTTTAGATTATATATTTTGTCATTAATCGCTCCCTTTGTTTAAATACTTGCCGGGAAACTCTGCGAAGATAGATATAATTACCAATAAAGCAAAGATTCCTAACATTAATAAATTAAATGTAAAAGTAGAAAATGTATAACCGGCGAATTTTTTCTCATGACTATAGAAAGGCGCACGTCCCCAATTATTGTCCGGTTCCAGATAAATCTGCCCGATTTTAGGGTAGATCCGGTTGTGGGCCTCCTTATAGAATTGGGTACTGGTTGAGTTGAGTACCAGCTCCTCGATGGCTGAGTTATGATGTTCCTTTTTCAAGGTGTTCAACCATTCGGAGCCGTGTTCTTGAATGACCTCTTTCCGTTTTTTCTCTAATAACGCCGTGAAATTATCGCTACGGGTATGCAGGGCTTTTTCTACTTTATCCATATAGCTCTCGTAACTCTCTTTGGACGTATAGGGGGCGATACGGGCGGCACGGGATAGTACGGCCAGTTCGTTGTGGATCGTCCGGGTGTTCTTTTCCCGTTTCTCCGGGATCAGGTTGAGGCTGTTTATGAGGCTGCGCACCTCGTCAGCATGGACATTCCGGTAATATTGCGCTAGGAACTTTTCTTTCTCGACCGTGAAAAATAGGCGGTTGTAGCTGTTGTTCCGGAATTGTTCCGTAACCAACGCCTCGAATGCCCAACGTGAGGGAATAACCTCACCGATAAGGGGCACTATGTTCCGGCTGGATGCGCTTCTGCTCAAATCGTCGAACTTGACAACTAAGCCGCAAAGTAAGATCTGCGGGATTAAAAGCAGCGGTATCGTTATATAGATCGCTACGATCGAGTTTAGGGATTGCGATAGTACCAAACCTGTCAGGTTGGCGAGGAATGAGGTTGCCCATAGCGTGATCCACCAAGTAAGGAACATCTCGCTTCCAATGCCTATCAATAAATTTCCTACCACTATGAATAGCAAACTTTGGATCGCTGAGATACAAAGCAGGTAGAACATCTTTGACGAGAGATAACTGCCTCGGCTCAATCGCAAGAATCGTTCTCGCTTTAGGAGCGTCCGGTCCTTGATGATCTCTTCGGCGCTGATACTTAATCCCGTGAAAGTAGCGACAATCACCGCCATGAAAATGTAGGATACCAGATTTTTGTTCGCCAGCAAAGAATACCCGTCATCGGGTACGAAGCGGGTGAGCAGGGCCACGATCACCGCCAATAAAGGAGTCTCCAGTAAGGCGATGCACAAGTACTGCTTATTGGTCAGCTTGGTCTTTATGTTTCTTTCCAAGAAGATACAGAATTGCTTCCAGATCGAGGGCTTCTGCTGATGATTCGGGGGCAGGGGGGTAGGCTTAACCTCTTGGAACTTCGGGCGGGAAGCTACATATAACTCATGCCATTCTTTTGAAGTTATCTTCCGGATGTTTGTCTGGTTTCCGCTATCGTCTATCTTTTTTGCGTCGATAATGGTTAGGATTAGTTCCGGATTGATATTTCCGCAGGTGCCGCAAACACTGATGTCTTGATCTGTATAATTGGCGATCCGTTTGAAATAGGTGATCGCCTCGATCGGGTTACCGTCGTAAATCGGGTAACCGCCGGTATCTAATAACCATAGGCGGTCGAACAGTTTATAGATCTCGGACGAAGGTTGGTGGATATTGACAACCACGAGCCGTCCCCGGTGTGTTTGTTCCTTTAACAGCATGATGACCTTTTCGGAATCGGTGGACGAGAGGCCGGAGGTAGGCTCATCCAAATAAAGGATCGCCGGCTCACGGATAAGTTCCAGTGCTATATTTAAACGTTTACGTTGCCCTCCGCTGATCGTTTTCCGGATTGGAGACCCGACGGCCAAATCCCGGATCTTGCTCAGATCCAAATCCTCCAGTATCGTATTGACACGATCCTCGATCTCCTTTTTGGTCAGGTTGGCGAAACAAAGGCGGGCGGTATACCATAGATTTTGGAATACGGTCAGCTCCTCGATCAGCAAGTCATCCTGAGGCACGAAACCGATCAATTGCTTGCATTCCGGATCACTCAGCGGATGTCCGTTCAGGCATACATTTCCCTCTCCGGGGATAATATTCCCATTTAAGATGCTTAACAAGGTCGACTTACCAACGCCGCTTCCTCCCATGATGGCTACCAACTGGCCAGATTCAAGGTTGAAAGAGAAATTGTGCATACCGTTCTCGCTATTCTTGAAGCTGAACTCGATATCCCTCCCGGTTAATAAAATACGTTCCTTATGCTCATTCTGATTGAATACATCGAGGACATCACTATAATAAACCGGCAAGAATAGTGGGCTTTTGATTACGCTGCTGCGTTGCCAGCCATAGAAGATACCGGAAGTAAGCGGGATATCGTTCATGAATACCCGTCCGCTGCCTTGGTAGATAAAGACCATTCGGTCGAACCGGGTCAGTCTCAACACCCGTATCTCGCCCTCCAACCCCCTTCTGTAGATATGGTTGACGTCTTTATCGCTATCATCAGCGTTGATCGTAAGTATGGAGGGGGATTTTTTACCGACTACAAAGGCGTATAGGTTGTCGAAGGTATCCGTATCGATATTGAATATCGTAGCGATCTTATGGAAAATGGCTAAGTTCTCGTTCAATCCTTCATTGTTGCCATGGGCGAACTCCATGAAACGGAGAAGAAGCAATAGTTGGTCTTCCGCGATCAATTTGGGCTTGAGCTGGTTGCATACGTTAATAATAACGCTTTCTCTATCGATGTCGAACTCCGGGTCATCGTAAACACTTTGTATCTCTTCAAATAGCTCCATATATTCTTTATGGGAGCGGATACCAAAGTGACTGGTTAAGTAAGAATTGACAGCTTGACGTGCTTGATCACTTTCTATTTTTGCCAAGGACGCAAATATAGCGAACAAGTTTAGTAGCCCATTGAGTATAGTTTCATTCATTCATCAAAGTATTGTTTCAAATGTCTTGCAAAGATAAGGTAAGTGAAACAAAAAACAGGTCGAATGTTAGACTTTTTAAGCGGTCAAGTGAATAACATGATCAATAATTGGGCAGAAATCACCCGGATGAACATGGATAACGGGTAAACCGTAGCGTAAGATACGGAAGGCTCGTCACCCTCGACGGTCGTATTGGCATAACTCAAGGCCATCGGATTGGCCATGCTTCCGCATAGCATACCTATGTTGTGGGCGTAATCTAACTTGAAGAATTGCGAGGCGATGAACCCGACGATCAAGACCGGTACGATCGTCAATAGGAAACCGAGACCGATCCATAACAATCCCTCGGCACGGAAGACGGTCTCGAAGAAATGAGCTCCGGAGTCGATTCCCAGTCCCGCCAGATAGATCACTATACCGAACTGCCGCATCATCAGGTTTGCGCTCTGGGTGGTATAAGTCGTTAGGTGGAAACGGGGGCCGAACGCACCCATCAAGATTCCAACGATGATCGGTCCTCCGGCGATACCCAGCTTGATGGGGGTACTCATTCCCGGTATGGCGATTGGGATCGCCCCGATTAATACGCCCAGCGTAAGTCCTACGAATATGGCAAGCAGGTTGGGGTTATCCAGCCGTTTCAGCTCGTCTCCCAATATCTTACCCACGTTATTCACGGAATTGGCCTCGCCTACGATCGTTAGTTTATCCCCAATCTGTAGACGGAGGTCACGGGAGGCCACCAGATCGATACCCGCACGGTTTACCCGGGTGATGTTGATCCCGTATAGGTTGCGGAGCCGGAGCGAGCCTAGCTTTACCCCGTTTACCCGGTTGCGGGTTACGACGATACGGCGGGAGATCAATTGGCTGTCGATAGCGTTCCAGTCAATATCTTCCTTATTCCAGTCCGTAGTCTCTTGTTCTCCGAAAAGTACCTTGATGGATTCGACATCCGCCTTTACGGATATGATAAGCAAATGGTCTTTTTCCTTTAAGATGGTTTCAGAGGTAGGGATCGTCACCTTTCCGTTCCTCCAGAGGCGGGAGATCACGAAATGTTTCTCTGTCAATTTCATGACTTGCTGGATGCTCTTATTGTAAATAGAGGGGTTTAATACCTGAAATTCCGCTACGTTTGTTGTCGTGTCTTGCTCCTTATGCGTGCTCTGTGTCTTTTTTGCGAATAAGGACCTCAAGATGATAATAGCGAGAATTACGCCTACGACACCTAATGGATAAGCTACGGCACAGGCCAGAGCCATATCCGTTACGTTCCTCGTATTTTCCGGATCCATTTGTAAGAGCGCTTGCTGGGCGGCACCTAGGGCCGGGGTATTCGTTACGGCACCGGATAGCAACCCTACCATAACGGGGACGGAAATTCCTGTTATCCAATGAAACACCAACGTCAAAATCAGCCCTAAAGCGATCACCCCTAATCCCATCGTATTCATTTCCACCCCGCCTTTTTTTAGGGAAGAGAAGAAACCGGGACCTACCTGCAATCCCAAGGTATATACGAAAACGATAAGCCCGAAGTTCTGAGCGAAGTTCAGCATGTCCTTATTTACGGTAATGCCCAGATGCCCTGCCATAATACCGGCGAAGAATACAAAAGTGATGCCTAATGAAATGCCGAATATCTTTAGCCGCCCTAAATACACACCAACCGCCGCCACGATAGAAATGACGGCCACGGCCTGTATCATCGAGGGTTCTGTAAGCGTCTCAAGTAACCAATTCATAAGAGTTTCTTTTTTGCTTTAGAAGCGCAAAAATATATAAAACAAAGCAATTAAAAAAATTGTAGTATCTTTGCCCACGAAATAACGATGATACAGGGTGAGGGAAACGATGGTTAAATATATAAAGTGGTTGCTGCCGGTACTTTTTATTGCGTATTATAGCAGTGTCTCGCTTTTTACGCACGTCCATGTGGAGCATGGTACGACCATCGTGCATGCGCACCCTTTCAAGAAGACGGCGGACGGTACTTGCCATCATCATACCTCTTTGGCGGAGATACAGTTGTTTCATATGCTCTCATCTATTCACGTGATGGACGGGGCGATTCACCTGTTACGTTTACAATTCTATTCTTTAAAAATATCTAATCTCTCTGAGTCTCCGGTCTATCCGGATCATGTCACTTCCGTTGAGGGACTGCGATACCTGCGGGCTCCCCCAGTTGTTTGATTACATATCCAGAAATCAATATCCGTTTGTAGAGACGGGGCATGCCCGTCTCCTCGGCAATTCGTAATCATTAATATTCAAACAACTATTAATCAAGCAATGAATAAGTTCATTACACTTATACTATGCCTGTGCTGTGTCTTTACATCAGCGTGGGCAGAGGGAGACGATCATACCTCCCTGAATCCTTCCGACGCTAATATCGTAGGCCATATCCTCGATAAGAAAACAGGAGAGCATCTCTCTTTTATCAATGTCTACCTCCACGGTACGACGATCGGTACGACCACCGACGCTACCGGTCATTACTATATGAAGAATCTTCCCGAGGGAAAATACACCTTGGTCATGAAGTCTATCGGATATAAAACCGAGGAGAAGACGGTGACCCTTAAGAAAGGGAAGACATTGGAGATCAATTTCAATGCCGAGGAAGACGCTGTCTCCTTGGACGGTGTCGTCGTATCGGCAAACCGTAACGAGACGACCCGCCGTCTGGCTCCTTCTTTGGTAAATGTACTCGACTCCAAGGTGTTCGAGACTACGCACGCCACTTCCTTGGCCGACGGTCTGAACTTCCAGCCCGGCGTGCGTGTGGAGAATAACTGCCAGAATTGCGGTTTCCAACAAGTACGTATCAATGGTCTGGAAGGCCCTTATACCCAGATCTTGGTGGATAGCCGGCCGATCTTCAGCGCCCTGACCGGCGTATATGGCTTGGAGCAGATCCCGGCGAATATGATCGAGCGGGTAGAGGTGATGCGCGGAGGAGGCTCGGCCTTGTTCGGCTCGTCCGCTATCGCCGGTACGATCAATATCATCACGAAGGAACCGATGCGCAACTCTGCCCAGATTGCCCATTCGTTGACGATGATCGGGGGAAGCCGTCCGGATAATAATACGACCGTGAACGCCTCGTTGGTGACGGACGATCATAAGGCGGGTATCTACCTCTTTGGGCAGGGCCGCCACCGTGCCTCTTACGACCATGATGGCGATGGCTACTCGGAGCTGGGTAAGCTGGAGGCGAAGACCCTCGGATTCCGTTCCTACTTGAAGACCAGCAATTATTCCAAGCTGACTTTCGAGTACCATAACATCAGCGAGTTCCGGCGAGGTGGTAATTTATTGGATCTTCCGCCTCACGAGACGGATATCACCGAGCAGACCGACCACCAGATCAACGGGGGAGGCCTGAAATTCGATCTTTTCTCTCGCGACTACCATCATCGGCTGAATGTGTATACCTCCGCCCAGCATACGAAACGCCAGAGTTATTACGGTGCCGGAAAAGATCCGAACGCCTATGGTAACACGACGGACATGACCTTTATCGGTGGCGCCCAATATTCCTACGAATGGGATAAATGCCTTTTTATGCCCGCTACCTTTACGGGAGGCGCCGAATATAGCTACGATGATCTGCAAGACGAGATGCTTGGCTATCACCGTACGATCGCCCAGACCGTGCATATCGGTAGCGCCTTCGCCCAGAACGAGTGGAAGAATGACCGTTGGAGTTTCTTGATCGGTGGCCGTTTGGATAAGCATAACATGATGGATCATGTGATCTTTAGCCCTCGTGCGAACGTGCGCTTCAATCCGACGAAGGATATCAACCTGCGTATGTCGTACTCCAGCGGTTTCCGGGCCCCTCAAGCGTTCGACGAGGATTTGCATATCACCGCCGTGGGGGGCGACGTGGCGATCATCCAGATCTCTCCGGACTTGAAGGAGGAGAATTCGCAGAGCGTGAGCGCTTCCGTGGATTTTTATCATCGCTTCGGCCCGGTTCAAGTGAATTTCTTAGTGGAAGGTTTCTATACGGATTTACGGAACGTGTTTATCTTGGAGGAGATCGGCCGTGACGAGGACAATAACCTGCTGATGGAACGCCGTAATGGAAAGGGTGCCCGTGTGATGGGTATCAATCTGGAGGGTAAGATGGCCTATTCTTGGATGCAGATACAGGCGGGCGCTACTTTGCAACGGAGCCGCTACAAGGAGGCAGAGCAATGGAGCGAGAACCCGAATATCACCCCGCAGAAGAAGATGTTCCGCTCTCCGGACGTATATGGCTATTTCACCTCTACCTTCACGCCCGTGAAACGTTTCTCCGCCTCATTGACGGGAACCTATACGGGCAGCATGTTGGTGCAGCACTTGGCGGGTTACATTCCCGAGGATCGTGAGGAGAAGACTCGTGATTTCTTCGACTTGAACCTGAAGCTGTCTTACGACTTCCCGATCTTCAAGTCCGCAACCTTGCAGGTGAACGCCGGAATACAGAATATCTTCGACTCCTATCAAGATGATTTCGACAAGGGAGCGCATCGGGATGCCGGGTATATCTATGGCCCGGGAATTCCTAGAAGTTATTTCGTGGGGTGCAAGATCAGTTATTAAATACTCGGCGAGCCTTGCCGAGGGAGTTGGAAGGACTTTGAAGCATCCGGCGGCTATCGCCGGGGGATGTGGAAGACTCTTGGGATGCCCGGCGGGGGTCGCCGGAGGATCGGAAGGGAACTCAAGATGCCCGGCGGAGATCGCCGCAGAGTTCCAACCCGTTTCCAATCCTCCGGCGAGCCTCTACGGGGCTATTCCTCCACTATCCTCTCTATATAATTCGGCGGCAGGGTGGTGCGTGGTACTTTCATGCCGCCGAACCATTTATGCAAGGGCAAGTCGAAGCCTGTTCCATTCATGTAATTGTAGAGGGAAACGCGAAGCCCCTCGCTGAAAAGCTCCGGATCGCAGCCGGATAGCGCCTCGAACTGTACGTCATTACGGGCGAATCCGCCAAAGGGAGGCTCCGTGACACGGCAACTGTACTCGGCGGGGTGCAACCCCACAGGGCTATGCGCTGTCATGGCGAAACGATGCCAAAATCCGGATTGAATCAGCCCAAGCTCAAACATTTGCCGGACCGTTTCTAAGGAATCTATGGTTTCTTGAGCGGTTTGGGTCGGGAAACCATACATCAAATAGGCATGGACCATGATGCCTGCCCCGGTAAAGTTGTTGGCGACCCGTGCCACTTGAGCCACTGTCACCCCTTTATTTATCAGCTTGAGGAGTCGGGGAGAGGCTACTTCCAGACCTCCCGACACGGCGATGCAGCCACTTCGTTGAAGAAGGTCGCATAGTTCCTCAGTATAGCTTTTCTCAAAACGAATATTTCCCCACCACACGACGGTTATCCCACGGCGGATAATCTCCTGCGCCATTTCCCGTAGCAAGGCGGGTGGAGCGGCCTCGTCCACGAAATGGAAGCCGATCTCGCCGGTTTGCTCGATCAAGCGCTCCATACGGTCTACCAAAGTCTTGGCTGTATTCGGCTCATATCGTTTGATGTAATCCAATGAGCCGTCACAGAAGGCGCATTTCCCCCAGTAGCAACCGTGCGCCAAGGTCAGTTTATTCCAGCGACCATCGCTCCAAAGCTTGTGCATCGGGTTGGCCATTTCCATGACGGAGATGTATTTGTCCAGCGGCAAGCCCTCGTAATCCGGGAATCCGGTCTCGCTTTGCCGGCAAGCGGGGTAAGCGGGATTATCTTGATAAACGACCCGGCTACCGTTCTCGTCCAAGGAGAAGGTGCGTACCAGTTCCTCTTTTTGGATCGCCCCGTCCAGATAGCGTAACACTTGGAAGAGTGGGTCCTCTCCATCATCTAGCAAGAGGTAATCGATGTATTTGAAGAAGCGTGTATCCGTGATGGAGCGAAGTTCCGTATTCACGAAACCACCTCCCATAAGGATCGGGATATCGGGATGTGCCTGCCGTAGCCATTGGGCGAGCCGGAGGGTACTGAATAAATTCCCCGGGAAAGGTACGCTGAAAGCGATCGCCTTGGGCTTGCTCTTGGCGATGTGCTTTTCCAATAGCGGTTGCGTCAGGCGGTCGATAAAGCCGAAAGGTTTTTGGAGGGCTTCCTCGATCTCGTCGAAAGAGGAGGCGCAGCGGCCCAGATGCTCGGCATATCGACTGAAGCCGAAATCCGGGTCGATCGTTTCCCTGATCAAGTCGCAGAGATCCTCCAGATACAAGGTCGCCAGATAACGGGCCTTATCCCGTAATCCCGAAGTGCCGAACGCCCATTCCAGCTCCTCCTCGTTTTGGCTCCCGCAGTCGCTTTCGGGAAGGTAATCTTGGTTACAGATGCGATAAGCGAGAGGATCGTTCTTTCCCTGAAGGAAAGCGACGACGGCGGCTATCGTGTCGATATACCGTTGCTTATTAGCTAGCATCCCCCGGACTTTAGCCGGATATTTACCTTTCCGTCGCTCGATCTCGGCGAATAACTCCCCGAGACCCTGCGTGGAAAACAAAGCCAAGATTGTCTCGATACCCAGATCGGTCTGCCCGGCATGTACACCCTTTGCCTCCAAATAACCTTTTAGGTAAGCCGTGGAAGGATAAGGCGTATTGATCTGCGTAAACGGAGATAAAACCAGAAGAACCGAAGCTAATCCCATATCAACTCAACTAATTTTCAATTATTCAAGCTATTGTTGATAGACTCGATATAGTCCAGAATCTCATCCCGTCCCTCTTTCTTCTCCGAGGAAGAGAGGAAGATCGGAGGAAGCTCTTCCCAAGTCTCCAGTAATTTATCCGTATAGACTTTTAGGTTCTCTTTCAAGCGTCCCTTGCTGATCTTGTCGATCTTCGTGAAGATGATAGAGAAAGGAACCCCGCTCTCACCCAGCCATTCCATAAACTCCAGATCGATCTTTTGCGCCTCGTGACGGCAGTCCAAAAGGACAAATAGGTTGGTCAGTTGCTCTCGATCGAGGATATAGTTCTCGATGATACGTTTCAATTGCTCCCGGTTCTCCTTGCCTCGTTGGGCGAAGCCATACCCCGGAAGATCTACCAGATACCACTCGTTATTGATAAGAAAATGATTGATAAGTAAAGTCTTACCCGGTGTTTGCGAAGTCATCGCCAAGCCCTTCTTGTTGGTAAGCATATTGATCAAAGAGGATTTGCCTACATTGCTTCGTCCGATGAAGGCATACTCCGGCTTATTACCCTCGGGGCATTTCCTTACGTCTGTGTTGCTGATAACAAATTCTGCGCTTTTAATTTCCATAAAATATAAATTAATGAATAATGAGTATTGAATAATGGCTAGGCTTAATTCTCAATTTTCAAATTTCCATTTTCAATTGCCGAAAGCCACAGCCCGGCGAACGTGATGCCTCCGTTTACCATAAGCATCTCGTAGCCGAACGTATAGCCTGCGTATTGTTTCACCAAGAAATCCGTGGCGAGGCAAATCAACGGGGAGGCTATACAGATATAGGGCACGTATTTGTCACGGGGTTTCCGCTTCGTGAAAAGCCCGAAAACAAACAGCCCCAATAGAGGACCATACGTGTACGACGCTATCATGTAGATCGCGTCGATAACGCTTCGGTTATTTACGGCCTTGAACGCCAAGATGATCAAGACGAACAAGACGGATATCATCACGTGTACCTTTAGGCGGGTACGTTTCGCCCTTTTCGCTTCCTCTCTCTGCACGCCGAGGATATCCACGCAAAAAGAGGTGGTGAGCGCTGTCAACGCCGAGTCGGCGCTACTGAAAGCCGCCGCTATGATACCGATCGTAAAGAAGATCAAGATACTCCCGCCCAAGATCCCCGAGGTACAAAACATCGGGAGGATATCGTCGTTGAGGGTTGGCAACTGGATGTTCTGCTGTGCCGCCAATGTCAGTAGCAGTACCCCCAGTGCGAGAAACAAGAAGTTGACCGGCGTGAAGGCGAAGCCATATGTGTACATGTTTTTCTGGGCATCCTTCAAGCTCTTGCAGGAGAGGTTCTTTTGCATCATGTCCTGATCCAGCCCGGTCATGACGATCGTGATAAAGATACCGCTGAAGAACTGCTTGAAGAAGTTCTGCGTACTATGCCAATCGCCGAACTCAAAGATCCGGAAATGAGGGCTTTCCACCAAGGTCTGCGCCATATCCCCGAAATCCAGTCCCATCTTGTCCTTCACCTGCCAGATGATCACGATCAACATTGCCACGAGACAAAGGGCCTGCAACGTATCTGTCCAGATGATCGTCTTGATACCGCTCCGGAACGTATATAGCCATACCAGCAGGATACTGAGGATAGCGGTCACGGCGAATGGGATGTTCCAAGCGTTGAACACGTAGGTTTGCAAGATCAAGACCACTAGATATAAGCGTGCGGCCGCCCCTACGATCTTCGAGAGCAGGAAGAATGAGGCCCCTGTCTTGTACCCCCTTCTCCCGATCCGGTCATCCAGATACGAGTAGATGGAGGTAAGCTGCAACTTATAGTATAGCGGTAGCAATACCTTGGCTATAATGATATATCCCACGAAGAAGCCTAATACAGTCTGCATATACGTCATATCGATCGCCCGCACCATGCCGGGTACCGATACGAACGTCACCCCCGATAAGGATGTCCCTACCATGCCGATAGAGACGATATACCAAGGTGATTTCCTGTCCCCGAGGAAGAATGCCTCGTTGCTGTTATTACGCCCCGTGATCCATGCTATCAGCAGCAAGACGGTGAAATAGGCAGCGATAATAAAAAGGATGATATAGCTGTTCATGTATTGCTAACTTCTTTCTTTTTCTCCACAAAGATACGGCTTTACTTTGAAATAACGGGCATATGCGTGGATTCTACCGTGATGGGTTTCTTGATGCCCTTTAGGTAGTCCATGAAAGCGTCGGTCGATATGATACCTAAATTATCGAATTCCGGGATCTCGTAGCCCTTGAATAAAGAGGCGTCGTACCCGTCTCCGCCATCGGTGATGAAAGCGTCTAGGGTCACCACGCAAGGGGTATTGTCCTCGATCTCGGTCTTTTGCCCGTCTCTCGTATAGACTATTTTCTCGATCTTATTTCCGCTTAGGGTAAGCGTGAGGTCGGAGGATTGAAGGAAACCGTTCGGATTCTTCCGTCCATCCTCCAATAGCTTCTTCAACCGCTTGCCGTCGAAACGATAGGCAACGATAGCGGAGCCGAAAGGCAAGATGTTGCCGGCACGCAGTCGGGTGATATCTCCTTTCGGGAGGGCCGCACGTATACCTCCGTAATGGTTTACGCCGATCACCGGCTGATCCTTGTAAGCGGGCATCTCTTTTTGGAAACGCTGGGCGTAAGCGGCCGTGACCAACGCCCCGATAGGCGTATAGTCGAACTTATTGATGGTACGGTCGTGGATCAAGGCCTCTTTTGCCGTGGCAAGTTTCTCGTTCAGCCGATATTTATCCATGATCTTCTCCACGGCCTCTCGCATCTCCGGGTTCTCCTCGCAGGCTACACGCACGGTATCCCCTTGGATGAAAGAGATATCCCGGTGTCCGTTGAAATCCTGTATCTGGAACAGCAGTTTCCCGATATGGGTACCGTTTACGCCGGCTTGGATGATGGGAATGTTATTGATCTTATCGAGCACCAGCTCATGCGAGTGGGCGGATATGATGGCGTCTACCTTATCGATGAACGGCAGTCCTTGGGCGTTCTCCTCGGTGATGCGGTAAGGCATTTTCATATCCGTGCCGATGTGTATCAAGAGGATAATCATATCGATCTGGTCCTCTTTCTTTAACTGGTAGACGGTTTGTATGCAGGCTGCTCCCAGCGGATGCGTGAACTGAAGCCCTTTCAGGTTCTCCGGCTTGGTCTTGACGTAGGTGTCCGTCGTGGTCAGTCCGATGAAGGCTATACGTAGGGAGGAGCCATCTTTCAACTTACGCTCTACGATACGGTAGGGACTCAACCAGTCGGGGTGAGTATATCTCTTCTCTTCGGTGATATTGGCGGCCACATGGGGGATATTCAAGGCGGCGGTGTCCACTAGATAAGGAAGCCCCCAGTCGAACTCGTGGTTACCGATGGCGGACATTTCCACGTCCATCGCCTCGTACATCTCTTTGATAGGCTCGCCTTTCGTGATCTTGGAGAAATAGCTTCCGCTGAAATTATCTCCGCCTGAGACAACGATGGAATGCGGATAGCGTTGCTTCTCGTTTTGTGTCATTTGTACCAACCGGGCGGCTCCCGGCGTGATCCCGTCAGAGGCGAAAGCCCCATGGAAATCGTTGAATGAGAAAATGGCTAAAGTGTCTATCGAGCTGGACGGGGTGGCGATATCTTGTGCGAATAGGGGAGCGGTTAGCGCGCTGCCTAGCAAAATCGCTGATACGAATTGTTTTTTCAGTCCCATGGTTGTATGTATTAATAGGGACAAAAGTAGGAAAAATAACGGGATTCACCGAGGAAAACGCCCGATTCGTCGAATTCTTTTTGATCGTTTTAAACCTTCGGCCTACCTTTGTGTCATAGTAATAGCTCGTGAGAGTGAAAGCGAACCGGTTGTTCATCATAACCGGGAAATAGGTAAACATTAAGTCAAAGGGCCGCCGTCCGGATAAGATGCGGCCCTTTTGATTTATTCGGACTTGAGGTTGTTTACGGGATTGTCGTGGGTGGTACGGAATACGTTATATCCGGAAACCGCCAGTATGACGGTGAGTACCAATACGCCTCCTCCCACGAATAGATACCAGGATAGCTGGATCTTTTCCGAGAATTGCTCTTGCCATTTCTGGGAGATATAGAAAGCGATACCGCAACCAAGTAAGATGGCTGGCAATGCCATGGTGATGATATCTTTCAAGAAAATATGGAGTATGTCTTTTACCGTGGCTCCGTTAATCTTGCGGATCGCCATTTCTTTCCGGCGACGGTTCACCTCGTCGTTCGTGTATCCGATCAATCCGATGAAGACGATCAGCAAGGTGACGATACCACCGATCATGACGGAGTCACGGAATTTCCGGGAGGAGGTGTATCCTTCCAGCATCTCGCTCTTGAAGGAGATCACGTTGAGTTCTTTATCCGGGATGAGTTGCCCCATTAGATCCTGCGTCTTGCGTAGGGCCTCGGAAGAAAGGCTATGGTATCGAATGACCATATGTTGGGCCGCCCCTTTCGTATAGAACATGATCTTGGCTCGCGGATCTTCTCCCGCTATGGAACCTAGGCGGAAATCCTCGAATACGCCCCGGATCGTGAAGAGAGGCATCGACTCGGACTTGGTATCGTGTCCGGTTATTTGTACCGTCTTGCCCACGGCTCCATCCTTCCAGTCGGCGAAAGGTTTCATGTATTCAATGAAATTGCGGCTCACCAGTATCTCTTGCGAGGAGGTGGTATTCTCTGTGAAGTATTGTCCTTCTACGATCGGGATTTCCAATACGTTCAGGTAATCGTTTCCTACGTCGTAGAGGTCGGCGATGTTGAATAGTTCCCGGTCGTCTCCCGGAAGATAGACGTTATTGCCCGAGGCTCCCCAGAAAGGAAGGTTATAGCAAGTCGTGATGGCGTCTACCTCGGGCAATCTTTGGGTTTCCTCGATCAGTTTGGCACGCCCCGTGGAGTCTACGGCGCCGATATACACATAGGCGAGGTTCTCGGGATTGTATCCCGGATGATCATTTACCATATGGTCGTATTGCTTGCCTACCACTAGCAATAAGGAGGCGAGGAAGCTGATTGCCGTGAACTGGAAGAACAAGAGTCCCAGTTTCCAAAGGCGGCGTGCTTCACGAATGCTCCGGAAAACAGCCGCTACAGGAATGCGTCCTAAGAACCAGCCGGTAGCTATGCCCGTAGAGATAAGTACGACTATGACCGTGAGGCATATCGCCCACATACCGGTGGATAGGAATAACGATCGGACTCCCGTGCCGATCAGCTCCTTTATAATTCCTTGAAATCCTAGGATCAGAAGTACGACCAGCGCTAGCGCGACGGTGACGTGGGTCCCTACCTCGGACAACGCCATACCTTGGATATCCTTACCGCTCGCCCCGTAACATTTGCGTACGGCCATCTCTTTCGTGCGGTTCACGATGGAGGAGATCACGATCAATATATAGTTCATTACGGCGGTGAAGATCAATACGAAGGCGATGAACGAGAGGATCAAGGCCATACGTTTGGCCATATCGTCCTCCATATGTACGTTGGGTAGTTTGTGGAAGGTGAAGGTCAGTTCCACGCCGGCTTTCTTAAGGTCGTTTACGGGGAAATGCTTGTCGATCATCTGTCTCATTCCCGCTTCCAACTGGGCCTCTGTTGTACCCGGCGATACCTTGACATAACTTTGGTAGCGGTCGTTTCCGGTTAACATATGGGTTCCGTCCCACATGAACTTGCTGATGGAAGAAAGGGATACGATAATGTCATAACTCTGTTCGGTGTTGTCCGGTAGTTTCTTGAATACGCCGCCTATCGTGAGGGCTTGTCCCGGCGCGTCGTCAATCTCGAAGCGTTTTCCCATCACGTTGCCGCCGATACGTTCGGCGATCTCGTCGGATACGAGCACGTACATGGGTTGGGAGAGAACTTGCTTAGGGTCTCCGATGAGCATGGGGCGGGGCAATACGTCGAAAAGACAACTGTCCGCTAGGATGAAGGTCGCTTTGAGCCGATGCTTGTTGTCGGACATCGTAAAAGGGGAGTTTCCCCGGAAGTACGTATAGCGTGTGGCGGCCTCGATCTCTGGTGTCTCTTGTTTCAAGAGGGGGATTACTCCGGCGGGCGTTTGCCCGTGGTCGCCCACTTCCCCGTTCATGAAAAATTTCTCATATACTCGATAGATCCGGTCTCCGTTCGAATAGAAGTTATCGTAGGTGTTCTCGAAGTGGACTTTAGCGATCAGCACCAAGCCGATGGTCAGTCCTATACCCAAGGAGATAATCTTCATTACATTGTGTTGCCCTCTCTTAAAAAGGGAGCGAATTGCGATCCCGATGTTTTTCATATTGTTATTGTATTATTTTCTGGTAAGATAAAATCAAATACCGTGCCATTGTGTTTATGTGGTTGAAAAACAGAGGGGTGAGTGGCGTACGATTGTTTATGAGTGTCCAATAATTGGACAAGGGTGTCCAAAATCTGGACACCCTTGTTTAATACCTTTTCTCAATAGAGGCTCCGGGGAAATAATGCGTGAGGATTTTCCGGTACGAATATCCTTTGGCTCCCATCACGGCGGCTCCGATCTGGCAAAGCCCTACGCCATGTCCCCATCCGGCTCCTGTCAAGATGAAGCGGGAGGGGATATCAAGGCGGATATCCTTCTTATCGACAACAAAGGCCGAGCTGTATAGATGCGTCTCGGATAATGTCCGGCGTATCTCAAGCTCTTTGCCGATGGTGAACGAACGGCGTACCCCTACGATCTTGAGTTTCGTGATGCGTCCGGACGAACCTCTTTCCAACGGTATGAGATCGATGATCGGCCCGAAATCCATACCCGTTTTCCGGTGGATCAACCTTGATAGTTCCTCCTGCGTATATTCTACCTTCCAACGGTAGAAATCCGTGGTCTCTTGATCGTAGTTGTTTAGCACTTGGCTAAGGATCTCCTTGTCCGTTGTATTACAGAAGGCTTCGGGTGAGGTACGTATCCATTGTTCCGCTTCCCGCTCGTCCGTCAAGTCGGGATAGGAGGGAATCTCGTCATCCCTCAAGGCGGTAAGATAGGAGTGGGGAACCGGTTCCCAGCAATTCTCGAATTTCTCGGTCACGCCTCCGCAGCATTTCGAGAAGCGGGCGTCGCAGATCGTATCGTTATCCATCAATACCTCTCCACGTGTCTCTTTGATCACCTCCCTGACTATCGGGTTCGATGCCCGGGTAATACCTTGGTAACGCTGGCAATGGTCGTCGGCACAGACATCGAACAGATCATGGTCCTCCCGGTCGTACCAGCGGATCAAGGTCTCGCTGTCGCGGTAACAACTTTTATAGGGCGTAACCGATCCGTTCAAGTTGAAATTCTTCTCGACCTGCGCCAAGAGCCAGCTTCGCGAGATCACGGCATGGGCTTTCAGCAACTCTTTGGAAGCGTTGGCGCTCATCTCCGAGGAGATTACGCTGGTAAGGTATTCCTCCACGTCCACTTGGTTGATCGTGACGATACCTTTATCGGTCGCCACGAGGTTCAACGCTCCCTTGAAGCGTTGATCCTCCTGTCGTTGCCAGTGAAAATCCACGCCGATCGTGACCGCCTTCAAGTCGAAAGAGGATTGCGGGCTGGTCGGCTCGAAGAATAGCTCCTGATAAAGCTTCCCATTGTACACGATCTTGCCGTTTACCCAGAGGGCACGTTGCTCGCCTATGGTGAACGTGCCGGTTTCCGTATGTACATACTCCTCGTTAAAAACAAATGAGATTGCTTTGTGGGTCATGATTCCCACATTGATTACAGGTGCTTCCATATCCTTATTCCTTTATTCTATTCTTTTTTCGCGTTCAGGGAATTAAATGTGAGGTAAGCGATCATGACAAGGTACATGACAACCGCCAGTATCTCGGCGGCATTGCTAGATGCCCATTCCTCGTTCATCAAGTTGATTCCACCGAAACGTAAGGCCGCGCTGACCACGCCCATCAAGGCACCGCCGGCGATAAAGCCGGAAGCCAGTAACGTACCTTTCTCCAAGCGGGCCGAGTTCAAGCTTTGGTCTTTGCTACGGCTTCCTACGTACCAACTGATCGCTCCACCGATCAAAAGCGGCGTATTCAGGTCCAAAGGGATAAACATACCCAAGGCGAATGCCAACGCTGGTATCTTGCAGAAGTTCAATACGACGGCGAGGACGGCTCCAATCGCGTATAAAGCCCAAGGTGCCCCCGAGCCACTCATCAACGGCTCGATAACGGCGGCCATAGCGTTCGCTTGCGGAGCGGCCAATTGTCCGGTCGTGAAACCGTACGTCTGGTTCAATATCAAGATCACGCCTCCTACCGTAGCGGCGGAAACTAGTGTGCCTAGGAATTTCCAAGTCTCTTGCTTGGCGGGCGTACTACCCAGCCAGTAGCCAATTTTCAAGTCGGTAATGAAACCTCCCGCCATGGAAAGCGCCGTACAAACCACGCCTCCGATAATCAGGGCGGATACCATGCCGGCCGGCCCTTTCAACCCTACGGCGACCAAGATGATGGAGGCGAGGATCAACGTCATGAGCGTCATGCCCGATACCGGGTTCGTCCCTACGATAGCGATAGCGTTTGCCGCTACGGTCGTAAACAGGAAAGCGATCACCCCGACCAGCAATAAGCCGATGGCAGCATGGAACCAATTATGAAGTACGCCGAACTGGAAGAACAGGAAGGTGACAATCAGCGATACGATGATACCGATCGTTATCACTTTCATCGACAAATCCTTTTGCGTACGTATAGTATTACTCTCCACAGCGTCTCCTTTTCCTTTCAACTCGTTCGCCGCCAAGCCTACGGCTCCCTTGATGATTCCCCAAGAGTTGATGATGCCGATCACCCCGGCGGTAGCGATACCTCCGATACCGATGTGGCGGGCGTAGGTGGTGAAGATTTGCTCGGCGCTCATGCTCCCGACGGTCGCCGTGATAGCGTCATTGCCGAACGTAAGCACGTCGGCGCTGAAAATGGCGGACATGGCGGGGATGATCACCAACCATACCAAGAATGAACCGGCGCAGATGATCAAGGAGTATTTTAATCCGATGATGTAACCCAGACCTAGCACGGCTGCGCCCGTATTGACTTTCAACACGATCTTGGCTTTCTCCGCCAGCATCTCGCCGGCCCCGACGATACGGGTACTGATCGTCTCGCCCCACCAACCGAAGGTGGCGATGATGAAGTCGTACAAACCTCCGATTAATCCGGCGAAGATCAAGGGCTTCGCTTGGCTTCCGCCTTTCTCGCCGGAGACGAGTACTTGCGTGGTAGCCGTAGCCTCCGGGAAGGGATACTTACCGTGCATATCGGATACGAAATATTTACGGAACGGGATTAATAGCAAGATCCCGATGATACCTCCTAACAAGGAACTCATGAAAACCTCGAAGAAATTGACCGTGATCTCCGGATATTTGTCTTGCAGGATATAAAGGGCGGGCAAGGTGAAAATGGCCCCCGCCACGATCACGCCGCTACTAGCCCCGATAGACTGGATGATGACGTTCTCTCCCAAGGCGTTCTTCCGCTTGAATCCGCTGGACAACCCTACGGCGATGATAGCGATCGGGATGGCGGCCTCGAATACTTGACCGACCTTCAGGCCCAGATAAGCGGCCGCCGCGCTGAATATCACTGCCATGACCAATCCCCAAAGGACGGACCAAGGCGTAACCTCCGGATAGTGTTTGTTGGGAGACATAAGAGGCTTGTAGCTTTCCCCTTCTTTTAATTCTCGGTAGGCGTTTTCTGGCAGCCCGGTTACCTTTTCTTCATTTTCTGGTTTCACGATATTAAAATGTTAGATTATAAGTTCGTAATAGCTCCACCAAACGGGTGTTGGGTGACAAATTTATGTTTTCTGGCTGAGACATGCAAGGATTCTTTAGAATAGTTAGGGCAACCGTACCCAAATTATCTATATGAATTCTTGCCCAGTAGCGTATGAATTCTTGTTCGCATGCTGTATAATTCTACAAACCACGGCGTGATCTGTACAGACCAAGTCGTGGAATATACAAATCACGTCGTGGTCTGTACATCCCACGGCGATCATTTGGAAATAGATCAAGTAGTAAGTATGTTTGTATATGGCAAAAAGAATGTTTATTACTTGAGGACATGAACAATTATACCTAGAGCAGTTATAGTTGTACATATCAAGCAAGAGATGTGCGACTTGAATGGGATGGGGGAGAAGCCGAGTAAATAATTTGAGGTTTATCGTTAATTCGTAAATTCTTTCTATTTTTGTAGTCAAATACAGAAAGTAGATGAATCAAAGATATCCTTCAGCCTTGTTGGAAAATGCCGTGAATGAATTGGCTTCCTTGCCGGGGGTGGGGAGGAAGACAGCGCTCCGGCTAGCGCTTTATATGTTGCGCCGGGACGTCGGCTATACGGAAAACTTCGCCGCGGCCTTGGTTGCCCTCCGTCGAGACGTGAAGTACTGCAAGGTCTGCCATAATATATGTGATGATGAGGTTTGCTCTATTTGCGCCAACCCCAGCCGTGACCATTCCTTGGTTTGCGTGGTAGAGAATATCAAGGAGGTGATGGCGATAGAGAATACCGGGCAATTCCGTGGCGTATACCATGTGTTGGGCGGGATCATCTCGCCGATGGATGGTATCGGACCGGGCGACTTGCGTATCGACAGTCTGGTGCGACGTGTGGCCGAAGGTGAGGTGAAAGAGATCATCTTGGCGTTGAGCACTACCATGGAAGGCGATACGACTAACTTTTTTATTTACCGGAAGCTATCCGGTTACGATGTGAGGATCAGTGTCATCGCACGTGGCGTATCTATCGGTGATGAGATCGAGTATGCCGACGAGATCACCTTAGGACGATCCATTATCAATCGTACCGAGTTCAATCTCACCTCTTCTAATTCATAAATCATAACTCATAATTAATATCCGGAATGACCTACGAAGAAACCAAGTTGTCCGTTATCATCGTTAACTATAACGTGAAGTATTTTCTGGAGCAATGCCTCTATTCTGTCCGTGCCGCCGTAACGGGGATGGACGCCGAGGTGTTCGTGGTGGATAATAACTCGACGGATGGATCTGTCGAATATCTCCGGCCTAAGTTCCCGGAAGTGGTTTTCATCGAGAATAAAGATAATCCCGGTTTCGCCAAGGCCAATAATCAGGCGATCCGTCAGTGCACCGGGGAATACGTGTTATTGCTGAATCCCGATACCGTGGTGGGAGAGGAGAGCCTCCGCAGCCTGTGCTTCCAGATGGATGAGGATCCGGAGATCGGAGCTATCGGCGTGAAGATGCTGAATGGACACGGGGTATTCTTGCCGGAGAGCAAACGGGCTTTCCCTTCGCCTTGGGTGTCGTTCTGCAAGATATTCGGCCTTTCAAAGCTGTTTCCTAACTCTCCTGCATTCGCACGTTATAGCCTGCCATATCTGGATAAAGAGCAGACGCATAAGGTGGAGGTGCTGGCGGGTGCGTTCATGTTGCTTCGCCATGAGGCGTTGGATAAGGTTGGCTTGTTGGATGAGTCGTTCTTCATGTATGGGGAGGATATCGATTTGTCTTATCGGATCGTGTTGGGAGGCTATAAGAACTTGTACGTGCCGGAACGGATCCTGCATTATAAGGGGGAGAGTACGAAGCATGGTGACTTGAGGTACATAAGGGCTTTTTACGGCGCCATGTTGATTTTCTATAAGAAATATTATCCGGGGTCCGGTTGGTTGATGCGGATACTGATCCGGTTGGCTGTCCTGCTGAAAGCTTGCTGGGCGACGATTTCAGCCCCTCTACGCAAGAAGGCTAAAGCGGTTAAGCATCGCCGCCTTTTGATCTTGTGTAGGGAGGATCATTTTGAGGAGGTAAAGGCCGTTTGCCTGAAAGCTATGCCGGATCTGGAATTCGTGAATCTCTGGGATTTGGACGTGGAGCGTGTGATGGATGCTATCTGTCGCAAGAACCAGATGAAAGGCTTTACGGACTACGCTTTCTGCTTCCCCGATGCCCGTTACGAGCAGATGCTCTTGTTTATGGACAAGCTCGTGAACAAGAAAGCGGTTTACCATATATATACGAAGAAGAGTGGTCGGCTTGTTTAAGTAATCCTTGGGTAAATATGTTGTTGTCGAATGATAGAGTCCGCTTGAGGGCATTGGAACCAGAGGATCTGGAGTTGTTGTATCGTTGGGAGAATGATCCGGAGTTATGGGAAGTAGGGAATACCTTGGCTCCCTATTCCCGTTATATATTGAAGGAATATATAGCGGGTAGCGACCGGAGTATCTATGAGTCTCGCCAACTTCGCTTCATGATCGAGGAATGCGATACGGGGACTTCCGTGGGGATCGTGGACTTATTCGATTTTGAGCCGCATCCGAACCGGGCGGCTTGCGGTATTATGCTGGACCGTAGGTATCAAGGACGTGGCTTCGCTACGGAAGCGTTAAGACTATTGATGGAATACGCTTATACGTTTTTGAAGCTTCATCAACTTTATGTGCATATTCCCGTGGCGAACGAGCCTAGCAAGAAATTATTTACCCGTCTGGGATTTGTCGAGGCGGGGACGCTTAAGGACTGGATCAGGACACCGGATGGTTATTCCGATGTCTGCATAATGCAGTTAATTTAAATACGGGTCCTTCGGATATTTTGTCCAAGTTTTATAATCATTGCCTAATAATTCTACGGAATCTTTCCAATAGCCCTCCCCATCGGCAGACAGGATATTATCGGTGGTGATATGGCTTACGGCCCACGAGTTCCGTTTGATTTCATGGTTTAATTGCCCTTCGGTCCATCCGGAGTATCCCAAGAAAAACTTCACTTTCCCATCGATTGGGTGCCCGTTGAGGATGTATCGTTTCAATGCGTTGAAATCCCCGTCGAAATATAAATAATCATTGATCTTTAATGCGTCCGGAATGATATTATCCCCTAAGGAATGAATAAAGAACAAACGGTTGGGGCTGACCGGCCCCCCCAGATAAATCGGTATCTCCGGAAATTCGGCAAACTCCTTGAAAAAAGAGTTTACGATAAGATCCGTTTTTTTATTCAAGACAAATCCCATCGATCCGTGTTCCGTATGCTCTATTAATAATACGACGGAACGTTGGAAATAGGCATCTTGTAAAAAAGGCTCGGCAATCAGAATACTTCCTTGAATAGGAAGGACATCGTTATGTGTTATTTTAAATATATTTTTATAAGATGCCATGATCGTGAATGTTAGGTTGTTACTAATTCACCGACAATATAAGGCGTTTTTTAATAAGAAGCAAATGAAAAGCCCGGGATTCAAGTTAATAAACGTGAACCGACCGGGCATATTGTTAATTTATGCTTGATGATTTTCCTCGAATAATCTCAGTCTTTCGTCCAGCAAATCATATTGGTGTTCTTTTATGAAAGAGGTACAAGCCCGTAGTCCTTGTTGGTTACTGCCTGTGGTACTTAATGATATGGCGCTTACTCCGTAATAAACCAGCTCTTCCATCAATTGTCCGCCGGTCATTCCCGGGTAACCGATCGTGAAATAGAAACCGTCGGCTATCGGTTGGTCCAGATCGTGATCATAAACGATTGTGAAACCATGATCCGTAAAAATCTTCTTTAGTTTCTCCGCACGACGTCCGTATTCTTTCACTTGCGAGACAAAGTCGAACGTACCGTCCGCGGCGGCCTTGAACATGGCGGCTAAGGCGAATTGGGCGGAGTGGCTGGTTCCGGAAGATAGGGCGTATAAGACACGGTGGATATATACCGTACCGAACGTACCGCCTCCATAACGCTGAGTCAATCCCGGATAGGAGCGATGGTAAAGTTTATTGGAGATCGCTGTCACGCCGATACGCTGTCCGGCATAGCTGAACGCTTTGGAACCGGATATCTGCATGATATAATTATCGGTATAACGGGCTACGCTCGCTTGGTAAGGAGGCTCGAAAGGACATCCGAGGTCCTTGCGGAAATCCATGGCAAAATAGGCGAGGTCCTCTATGACGATCACGTCGTATTTGTTGGCCATCTCGCCGATGATCTTCAACTCCTCATCGGTGAGGCAGAACCAAGCCGGATTGTTCGGGTTGGAATAGATCATCGCGGCAATATTGCCTTTGGAAAGATGCGTTTCCAAGGCCTCACGCAATCGCTCGCCACGGTATTCGTATACGTCGAACGACTCATATTTATAGCCCATAACGGCTATTTGCTGTTTCTGCACGGGGAATCCGGGGTCGATAAACAAGATGGTGTCTTTTCCCGGCGTACATTGTCCGGCCGTAAGGAAAGAGGCGTATGTGCCCTGCATGGAACCGGTTACGGGTACGCAACACTCTGGGTCTATATCTATATTTATAAACGCCTTGATAAAGCGGGAAGCTTGCTTTTTCACTTCGGGAGTTCCGTTGATGTTCGGGTAGATAGACGCTATACCGTTACGCAGGGCTTCGATCTCAGCGTCTACGCCTACTTGAGCGGCTTTCAAGCCCGGTACGCCCATTTCCATATGGATGAACTCGGTTCCCGTTTCTTGTTCCAATTGCGTGGATATGGCAACTACCTCCCGGATAGTCGCTTTCCCAAAATCGGGAAGTCCAAAGCCATCGATAATCCGTCTGGCTGTCTGATAGTCTACAGGAGTATTTTTCATGCTAGTGTTAATTATATATGGGGACAAAAGTATGAAATTTATCGATTTGTTCTAATTTTTTCATCCTAAACTATTGCTAATTCAAAAAATCCACCTATCTTTGCACCGCAATTCAACGGAATAGCGATAAAGAATAACATTTTGGTCTGGTAGTTCAGCTGGTTAGAATACATGCCTGTCACGCATGGGGTCGCGGGTTCGAGTCCCGTCCAGACCGCTTTTTATTTCTCCTTCCTCTTTTTAAATTTTCCTTTAATACATATTTTAATACGATATCATCCGGTTCTATGGATTTTGCCTGATGGCATGAGGTTGTTATATTTGGAATGTTTATCTTTGAGACCAATAAAACAGATAGCCTTATGGAGAATCTAATAAAGATCGATACCGTCGATCAATACAACAAGATGTTTGGCTTGGAGACGTTGCACCCATTGGTGAGCGTGGTAGATTTATCCAAGTCCGAGACATGGCCTACTAATTTCCGGGTTAATTATGGTATATACGGACTTTTCCTGAAAGATACGAAATGCGGGGATATTCGGTATGGGAGGCAATATTATGATTATCAAGAAGGAACCGTAGTAGGATTCGCTCCCGGGCAGGTGACGGGTATTGAGCTTAAGGATGGGACCCGGCCTTTGGCGCATGGGTTGCTTTTCCATCCGGACTTGATCCGTGGTACGGCTTTGGGACGGGACATCAAGCGTTATTCTTTCTTCTCCTATGAATCAAACGAGGCGTTACATCTCTCTGAGGAAGAGAAGGGGATCTTCGTGGATTGCCTGAGGAAAATCCAGATCGAGTTGGAGCACTCCATCGACAAGCATAGCAAACGGCTGATCGCGATGAATATCGAGTTGCTGCTCGATTATTGCCTGCGTTTTTATGACCGTCAGTTTACGACCCGTGCGGAGACGAATAAGGATGTGTTGGTGAGGTTCGAACGATTGCTGGATGAATACCTGCAAAGCGATCTGTTAAGACAGGAAGGGCTACCTACTGTACGGTATTTCGCCGAGAAGATTTGTTTGTCCCCAAACTATTTCGGTGATCTGATCAAGAAAGAGACAGGGAAAACTGCCCAAGAAAATATACAAGACCGGATTATTTCCTTAGCGAAAGAATGGATATTAGGGACAAACAAGACCGTCAGCCAAATCGCTTACGACCTAGGATTCCAATACTCCCAGCATTTCAGCCGCATATTCAAGAAGACCGTGGGGTGTACCCCGAATGAATATCGGAAATCCCAGATGTCGTAATCTGTGTTACGGGCTATTGGATGTATTTTATGACCTTGGCGGGAACACCTCCCACGATGGCATTGTCCGGTACATCTTTAGTAACTACCGAGCCGGCTCCGACTATAGCGTTCTCGCCAATGGTTACGCCGGATAGGATCGTTGCGTTCGAGCCTACCCAGACATTCTTCTTCAGAACGATCGGGGCAGGGTAGGTAGTGCTCCGGTCCTCGGGGGCGAAGCCGTGGTTGAGGGTGGCAAAGACCACGTTATGCCCGATCTGGCAACCGTCACCCAGTGTCACCCCGCCATGATCTTGAAAATGACAGCAAGCGTTGATGAAAACGTTCTTGCCTACCGTGATATTCTTTCCGAAATCCGTATAGAACGGGGGGAATACACGAAAAGACGGATCGACCGGCTTATTAAACAAGCGGGATAACAGCTCACGGATTTCCTCGGGAGCGTGATATGAACCGTTTAACTCGAATGTCATGCGTCTGGCCTCATCGCTCATCTTGTTCATAAACTGATGGATCTCGTCTCCTTTAAGAGGCTTTCTTGTCTCTACATACTTCAAGAATTCGTTTAGTGTCATAATTGCTATTTTAATAAGTTCTACTTCTTGGTTTGTTTATACCTTTTCGATTGCAACGGCAAAGATCGATGAAATCCGGAGAAACTTTTGTAGATGGATTACAGGAATTATGACCTAAATTACATTCACCGATTCTCCAAGGTCTTATATTTCTCGATTAGTTTCTTGACCGTGACAGCGTCCGAGACCTCTTGCTTATAGGTAGTCGGGTTATAATAGGCCTCGAGGAAACTGTCTGCACCGGACCAGACTGTCTCGATAATTCCTTGGAAATGGCGAGACATTTCCGGATTTGAATGCTGGCGAAAATGGATCATATCATCTACCTGTTGAAGCGCTATCTGAGGTTTACGCCAAGGGCATGTAGCAACGTCGAAGCCTTTCATGGCAAAGTAAACAGCGGTTTGCTCGGCACGCTCATAATGCCAGTCGCAGATAAAAACATCTTTCGGGATCAAGTCGATCGCACGGTAGGTATTGTTCATGCTGGCTTCCCAAGCGCCGATCCCGGTAGTTTTGCCATCGATCAGGCGGTCTCCCCATATCATCAATCGTTTGCCTTGTGAGGCTAAGTGGTTTTGTATTTTAGTGACCTCACCGGCATATAACTCAGCCTTGTCATGTCCGCCGCAACGGACGCAACTATCATGTCCGATATAAAAGACCTCGTCCATCCCGGCATGGAATAATTGAGTCTCGAAAACATCCGTCAACTCGTCTACTAAAGCGAATACGATTTTATGTACTTCCGGATGGAGCGGGCAGTAACTTTTACAATAAAGCCCGTCTGAGTTGGGCCAACCCGTATAGTTCTTGGTATCCACGTGTGGCGTCTCGTCGAACTCCGGATACTCACGTAATAAAGCGTAGGTAGTCTCAGCCCATGATTGATGCCCCAAGAGATTGATCTGGGGAGCGATACGTATTCCGTTATCCCGGCAAACCTTTACGATCTTTTTCACATCCTCTCGTGTGAGTGGGGTCGGATCCCTCAGTTCTGGATGGGACTCATAGGCATAATTCCAGTCTACCCGTAGAATCAACAAGTTGAAATGACTGGGAGCCAGTTCCTCTTGGACGAACTTCAAGAATAGATCCAACTTCTGCGCGGATGGAGCGGCGATGGCCAAGCCTCGTACGGGCATGATACTATCTAAACGGTTTGTCTCTGATTGGGCGGAAACTTGGGCTGAACCTATAGCCCATATAAGCAAGAATAGTCCGATAATCTTTTTCATATAGCGATATGTTTTAATGTTTAAATTTTTAATTTGATGTACGCTTTCGAAGATCATCACGCACATCGTGACGGCCCGGAGGATGTCGATGGCTATGTTACGTTGCGTAAAATCTATTGGTTGATCGCTCATAATATATTTAGACTAAAGGTGAATTTAATACAAGACAAATATAATCAATAAGAGACATATCATTACATTTGTGCCTTATAAATATGAATAATAATTAAAAATGATAGACATGATAAGACGATTGATTTATTGGGTTCTCCTACTTTTCGTTTGTATGGGCGCCCATGCCCAATTCCGGGTGACAGCCCATCAAGAGGGTTGGGACCGGATTCCTCCGCAAGCGCAAAAAGACGGCTTTTGGTTTCAACAATCCGTTTTAGCGAATATGGATGATGATGCCGCTATGGAAGAGGTCATGCTTTTCGGGCGGGATAATGGGCATTACCCTACTTTCGACCTGTTTAAGTTTTATTACGTGATCGTGGATAATTATACGAAAGAGATCCAATATATATCGGATGAGATCTATGTGACGGATAAATATGCGCTTACGGTGGAGGATCGCAATAATGACGGGATCTCCGAGTTATATATCGATTATTTCAAGGATGGGAAGTTTACGGTTGATGAGCGAGGATATAATTTGCGAACCACCCGTTGCTATGACCGTATCGAATGGAGCCCCGAGAGTAAAAACATTAAACCCCAACAACCATGAGAAAGTATATCTATTTTATAGCGCTTATCTGTTGCGCCTTATCAGCCTCAACCTCTTACGCCCAGAAAAAGGTGATAAAAACGATGATGATCGCCGGGCAAGATGGCAGTCATTATTGGCGAGGTGCTTGCGAGGCCATGAAGCAGATTTTAGAGAACAGTGGAATGTTTAAGGTGGATTTCGTCTTTACCCCGGATTTCGGAGGAGATATAAATACCTTTAAGCCCGATTTCGCTAAATATAACTTGGTTGTTGTTAATTACGGAGGTGAAGTCTGGCCCGAGCCTGTCCAAAAAGCTTTCGAGAACTATGTAGCGGATGGTGGTGGGGTCGTGATTATCCATTCCTCCGTGGTACCTATGGCCGGTTGGAAAGCGTACAACGAGATAATCGGCATGGGAGCTTGGGAGGGGCGAAACGAGAAAGACGGTCCTTACCTGTATTGGAAAGAGGGCAAATATGTATACGATTATACACCCGGTTATGCGGGTTATCATGGCTTGCAGCATGAGACGATCCTAGAGCATCGTGCGCCGGAGCACCCTATTTTGAAAGGTCTGCCTATAAGATGGAAACATTTCAAGGACGAGATTTATACCCGCTTGCGTGGTCCGGTACGGAATGTGGAGATATTGGCTACCGCTTATGAGCGTGGACGCCATGAACCGTTGATGTGGACGGTGAAGTGGGGGAAGGGGCGTGTCTTTGTCGATCTGTTGGGGCATTGCGGCAATGACCCGAATATGATTTACTCGATGGAGTGTACGGGTTTTCAGGTAACCTTACTAAGAGGGGCTGAATGGGCAGCCACCGGGGAAGTGACGCAAGAGGCCCCTCGGGATTTCCCATTGGAAGATACCTGTACGCTCCGTCCGGAATTCAAGGCTCCTTTCCATGCGACGAATTAAATGCCTTAATAAGATGGTGTCTTTCGACAGAATAATCAAATTGACAAATTGTAAAGTTAAGTCCCGGAGAATCGATTTTTCCGGGACAAAGTACGGCTCGCTCCTAAATACGCAAGAAAAAATCAGTAATCGTTTGTTAAATAGATAGATGTCAAAAAACAGCCTTTCATTCTAGCGAAATTAGTTCATCGTAATTCATATCTTATGGGTTGTTTGGGCTATCTCATAGGGTTACGATGGGGAAATGATAGGGTTATGATGCCTATTCATGACAGTTCATAACCCTATTCATGACTGCTTTCGATGCCCAACGTGACTATTGGCGTTGCCTAACACGACTAGTTGCGTAGGCTTTCATGACCTATCGTGTATAAAAAGCGGCCTTTTTGAGTAAAAAGCGCCATATATAGCTATCCTCTTTCCTCTACTTGGTAACCTCTCTCAAAAGGTAGTGTTACAAGATACGCTTTATATCTATTAAAAAGACAGGATTAGATCGTATCTTTGTCATTCGTTCATTAAAGTCATTGGTTATGTCAAATCAAGAATATATCAAGATCGAGGGAGCTTATGAGAATAACTTGAAACATATCTCTCTGGATATTCCGAAGAAGCAAATCACTATATTCACCGGGGTCTCGGGTTCCGGGAAATCGTCGTTGGTATTGGATACCATTGCCGCCAGTTCACGTCGGGAGTTGAATGAGACGTTCCCCAGTTTCGTGCAGCAATACCTGCCCAAATATGGCCGTCCGCATGTAGACCGGATCGGGAATCTGCCGGTCGCTATCGTGATAGACCAGCGGAAGCCCGCTCCCAACGCCCGTTCTACGGTGGGGACTTATACGGATATCTATTCATTGCTCCGTCTCTTGTTCTCACGGGTGGGCAAACCCTTTGTCGGATATTCGGATACATTCTCCTTTAATCATCCGCAAGGCCGTTGTACCCGTTGTGACGGATTGGGGGAGATTCGTGAGCTGGACGTGCATAAGCTGGTTGATTTTGATAAATGCCTGAACGATGAGGACGTGATCCATTACGTCACCTTCCAGCCCGGCCAATGGCGATGGATACGTTATGCTTGCAGCGGCCTTTTCAATCTGGATAAGAAGATCCGGGATTATACGCCGGAGGAGTTGCGCTTATTCCTTTATTCCCCGCAAATCCGTTTGAAGAATCCTCCTGCCGACTGGCCGAAGACGGCGAAATATGAGGGCTTGGTAACCCGTATGTATCGCAGCATCATCAATTCCGAGGAAGGGAAGATCCATCAAAAGGTCTTGGAACCGATGGTTACGATGGGAATCTGCCCGGATTGCGGTGGGACCCGCTTGAACGATAAGGTACTTTCTTGCCGGATCAACGGGAGAAATATAGCCGAAGTAACTCATATGGCGATCCCCGAGATAATCGCTTGGCTTCGGGAGATTGATGACCCGTTGGCGAAAGACATGAAGCAGGCGATCGGAGGCCGGTTATCCGCCTTATTGGAGATCGGTTTGGGGTATTTGACGCTGGATCGCTCCATGGAAACCCTTTCCGGCGGGGAGGCGCAACGCTGTAAGATCGCTAAATATATCAACTCATCTCTTTCCGATATGCTTTATGTGTTGGATGAGCCGAGCGTGGGCTTGCATAGCCACGATATCCATTTATTGAAAGCCTCGGTCCGAAAGTTGCGGGATCATGGGAATACGGTCTTGCTGGTGGAACATCATAAGGAAATGATACAGATCGCCGATCATATCGTGGATATGGGGCCGGGTTCGGGTATGGAGGGCGGCCGTATCTTGTACGAGGGAGATTATGCGGGCTTACTCCGTAGCGATACCTTGACCGGCCGTATGCTAGGAGAAAATACCCCTCTGAAGGAAAGCCTCCGGATCCCGTCCGGTTGGTTTACGGTAAAGCATGCCCGTCTTCATAACTTGAAGGACGTGACGGTAGATCTTCCTATGGGAGTACTGGCGGTGATCGCCGGTGTAGCCGGTTCAGGGAAAAGCTCGTTGATGGAATGCTTCCGCCGGGATTTCCCCGAGGAGGTGATTTATATCAGCCAAAAGAATATCGGGATCAGCTTGCGTTCCACTCCGGCCACTTATCTGGGAGTTGCGGATGATATTCGTAAACTTTTCGCTAAGGAAAGTAAGGCTGGGCTTAGTATGTTCACGTTTAACGGAAAAGGCGGTTGCCCGGTTTGTGGGGGAAAAGGCGTGATCGTGTCTGATATGGCTTTTATGGATTCGATCGAGACCGTTTGTGAGGCTTGTGGAGGATTGCGTTATTCCCCGGAAGCCTTGCGGTATACAGTGGATGGTCTTACGATCGCCGAGGTGATGGACTTGACAGTCCGCAAGGCTTCCCTTCGTTTTGCGGGAACGGTGATAGCGGAGAAACTCCGTCCGCTTATGCTGGTTGGTCTGGGGTATTTGCATTTGAACCAAGCCTTATCCACATTATCGGGAGGTGAGTTGCAACGGGTGAAACTGGCGTCTTATCTAGGAACCCAAAGCAAGGTCTTTGTCTTGGATGAGCCGACGGATGGCTTGCACGTGAAAGATATCAGGCATATTATCTCCTTATTCGATTCTATGGTAGATCAAGGCAATAGTGTCTTCTTGATCGAACATAATCTGGATGTCTTGAAAGCGGCGGACTATGTGATCGAGATAGGTCCTGGAGGCGGACTAATGGGGGGTGAGATCTTGTTTAGTGGTACTCCCAAGGAGTTACTATCCTGCGAGCGTTCCGTTACGAAAGACTATCTTGTTTGATGATTATGAATATTATAGGGAAAGAGACGCAGCACGCTGCGTCTCTATGTGAATATACGTCAAAAGTGAGGTCGCTTACTCATCATACGAGATATTCCCTAATTCCTTAATCTTCGAATCTCCGACTTGATGCGTGAATAACTCAATCAATTGAGCGGGCGTTAATGTCATCTGAGGCGAGAACTCGGAGGAATCCATATAACTTAATAAGCTACGGTATAATTGGCGGGCTTCCGGGTATTCTTGTTGGGTTTCCAAGTCTGTCATACAGATTAATAACTTGCCCGGGCCGACATTGAATTCTTGGATCATCCCTAATTTATGATTACGCTCCACGTTATCGATCACCTGTACGATTGGCCTGTAATTATCCGGAAGCTGGTCCAGTATCAACGGATGGCTATTCTTTATCATCGTGAACCATTGCCAGTTTGTATGGAAATCCGTCGGGAAATGAGCGAAAACCGGATGAGAGGGATTCATTAATAATCCGAGGGTACCCGGAGAGACCGGTTTCTTTACCCATTCGCAGATGGACTTAAACATCCGGTAATTCCAGTAATCTGTCTGGAATAATCCTTCTACCGTCACGTTCTTGTAAGTCTTGGCATCCGGGAACCACAATACTTTCGCCCCGTTCGCCAATAAGTTCTCGGCCTGTTTATCCCATTTCTTAATAACATTGATATCCGTAGGGATTTGCACGTTATTATGTTCCGGATAAATCCATAACGGATAATGATTGTGATAATCCGTGCCCTCGATCGCCAGCCGTAAAGTATAGGTCTCAGCCTCTTGAATGGCAGGTAAAGCGATATTTAATGGGCCTACCTCGGCCAACGTACCTTGATTGATTTGCAGCGGTATGTTGTTTTGGGCGATTACTTGATCTTGACTATTCGTCAAGGTCCAAGTTAGATGTTTCCCTTTTAAAGTGGTAGGTGTATAGTTCGCTACCTTGATGGAGCCTTTGAGCGCCTCATTCCCAGAGTAACAGAATTTAGGTAGGAGAGCCAGTAATACGACATCATCGCAAGACTCTTTCCATTCCTTGGCGGTTATCAAGCCCTTATTATCCATAAAAGCGTCCAAGATACCGACTAACGCCGTGCCCTGTCCCGGATAATCCTGTAAATCCAATAATTGGAAGCCGGCCATTCCCGGAGTACGGAACGCCATTTCCATCTCGGCCCGGTAAAGTTGCGCCATCCATTTACCGGAAGCCTTGAAGAAATCATCCGCTTGTCCGGCCATACCGGACTCGCCCAGTCGTTTGCGGAATATCTCCAGATTCCAAGGTTTTAGTGCCCCGGTATATTTCTTGATTTCCTCATAATTCGGATAACATTGGAATTGCCCGGTCTCATGTCCGATGATAGGCAATGAACATTGTTCGATAGCGGATTCGAAATTCATGACCGAGTTTGGATAGGTATGGTTGATATAACCGCCATCCTCCGCATCTGCGAAAGAGAAGGAACCCCGGGTATGGTTGCTGAATACGTTAGCGCCGGGGACTCGACAGGTCGTGAAGTAATCGTCACCCGCCGCAGGGCCGTTGAAGCCTAGATAGTCATTCGATCCAGATGCGTATAAATGCCGTCCGTCCTCACTACGGAAACGGGCGATCATGTCTACCATCGCTTCTTGATCCCCGGAAAGCTCGTTGCCGATCGCCATCATGACGAAAGAGGCGTGATTCCCGTAAGCCTCCTGTATTTGTAATCCTTCTTTGGTGAGGAAATGGATCAAAGTGGTATCGCCCTTTTCCATCTTTCCCCAGAAAGGTAGTTCCGGTTGGAGGTAAAAACCTTCGATATCGGCCGCCTCGAAACAAGCTTTAGGAGGACACCATGAATGGAAACGGCAATGATTGATACCGTATTCCTTGGCGATGCGGAAATAGCGTCTCCATGCTGCGGTATCCATCGGTACATGGCCTGTAAGCGGAAATACGCAAGCATCGTGTTTTCCACGAAGGAAGGTGGTCAATCCGTTGATGTTGAATTGTGTTCCTTCTGCTTTGAAATCTCTTAATCCGAAAGTAGTACTTTGGCTATCTTGGATATTCTCTCCTTGGATGTTCGCGGTCAAGCGATACAGGGTAGGGGAGAACTCGCTCCATTCCAAGGCGTCATCACCCATCGGTATTTGGAATATGATCTCGTCTTGTTGAACTACGATATTCTTATTGAATTTGATATGGTGCTCTAAGCCTGTGTTGAAAGCCTCCATCTCTATTTGAACGGCGGCTACGATCATTTGCTCGAATGGATTTGAAAGCTTTATTTTTACGTCCACCGTTTTTTGATCCGCATGTGGATATACTTGTATCCGGCGGATATGGAATTGTGGACGGGCTTCCAATTTCAGGTCTCCGATAATACCGTTCCAGTTTGTCTGCGTGGATTCCGTATAAGCGTGTGAATTGTCCAATAATTGGGGCGGAACGCTCAAACCGTTATCGACTAGAATAGTCAAGTGATGCTTCCCAGCCCGGAGATATGCGGACAGATCGTATTCTTGAGGGGTGGAAATATGGTCGGATGAACCGACATATATGCTATCTACCCATATTTGGGTCGGTTTTGTTCGCTCCAAGATTAACCAAATGCTCTTGCCTTCCCAATTCTCTGGAATCGTGATCTCTTTCTGATACCAAGCCTTACCTTGATAGCGGAAGGGCCTAGACAAATGAGTTGTCTCCTCCTTATCATTGTTAGGGTATCCTTTTTGGTTGGTGTCCGTGGTACCCGGTAATTGAACTTGCTCGGTGACATCTGTTGAATCCAATCGTAATTCCCAGCAACCGACAAGCGATAATTCCTCTCTACTCTCTTTGGGAGTTTGGCATGCGAATAGCATGAGCATAAGTGGAATACTCCAAAATCTCTTCATGGTAATGTTTTTACTCTAAATATGGTTTACTTAATTAATAGTGTACAAAGGTAGTATTTTTGGCCTTTTTATTAAGGAGAAGATATGAAAAAAGAAGAAGATTTTGTTATGGGCCTGTCCATCTACATGGCTTGTCTGCGTGAGAAAAAACGGTATTCCACGGCGAAGAGTTATCAAGATGCCTTGAACTCGTTCAAGTGCTTTTGCGGTATGGAGGCGATTCCTTATGCCTATATTAATAGGAACAGGCTTTTGTGCTATCAGTCATGGTTGTTGGACAAGGGCCGTTCGTTGAATACGGTGTCTACCTATATGCGTCGGATTCGTCACATTTATAACTTGGCCGTGGAGGCGAACGAGGCTCCCTTTGTACCCAACCTGTTCAAAGATGTCTTCACGGGCGTTGAAAGCAAGCGGAAGAAGGCGTTGCCGCGAGAGATGCTGGATCGTATATTTAACGCCCCATTGGAGGATCCGTCCTTGCGGCGTGTACAGTTGACCGTTCGGTTGATGTTCGCGTTCAGCGGGATAGCGTTTGTGGATCTAGCGCATTTGAAATGGGAGAATATCCGGGATGGGATATTGCAGTATCACCGACAAAAGAGCGGATCCCTCATACAGTTGGAGATTCCCTCCGGAGCGTTGCGGCTGTTGGATGAGTTGTCCGCTTGTACGGCAAAGGAATCCTTTTATTTATTTCCTTTTTTGAGTGGAACGAGAACCGGTGAGGCGGCCTACAAAGAATATAACAGGACCTTGTCCCGCTTTAACCGTGACTTGAAGTTGTTGGCGAGATCGACAGGCGTTACGCTTCCGGTCACCTCATATACGATCCGTCATTCATTCGCCTCGTTCTTGAAGGAACAAGATGTATCGATCGAGGTTATCAGTGAGTTGTTGGGGCATAAGTCTATTAAGACAACACAGATCTATTTGAAGAGCTTCTCGTTGGAGCGTTTGTCGAAGGTGAACCGGAATTGTTTTGAGAGCGTGTGTAAACCGATACCCAAAGTGGGGTAGGAGGCTTGCTACTTGGGAAGTAGCGTATTCTTTCACGGCGCAAATGTAATAAAAAATAACAAGACACAAGCAAACATTAGACTTTATTTGTGCTCTGTTCTTTATGTTCCGACTTTGATTCTCCTTATATCTTCGTTCCTATTCTTGGGTTATGGACACAACGATAGAGACGGAATGATCTCATATTTCCTATATCATCCCGTTACCTCACAAAAATTGCATCTACATTCACGTAGAGATGAGGCGTGCCCCGTCTCTACAACTGTGTGGTGACCATTTTCCCATCTTTTAAGCTACTTCCCAAGTAGCTTAAAAATCGCAAGTGATGGTAATTTTCAGAAATACCATAATTGAATACTTAAAGCGTTGTTTGTCAAGAAGAAACGATAGGGTCTTGGCAGGGCTTTGAATTGTCGTTAGGCTTGGTGGATATCTTGAAATACTCCAAGGAAAAAAGAATCATGTCGATGAATGTTTTGAGGAACGATTGCCCGGATAGGGGTATGGAGCGGGTCTGTAAGCGCCAAGACCTGAAGACCGTTCGCTGGTACGTGCTGACGCTCCCTACCGCCGCGGGTGGCAGGCGCGATAGGATCAGTCCCTCAAGAGGGTTGGATGCCGAGCTTTCCCGTCGCGAGCGTCGCGGGGAGACGTTGTTCGAGTATTTCGCCCCCTCGTACGTGGAGGTGAGGAAGGTGGACGGCAAGCTGGTCAACACGAGGCGTCCCCTGCTGTTCAACTACGTGTTTATCCGGTCCTCGGTGGAGGAGATCTTCCGGATGAAGCAGACGCTCCCCTTATATAATTTCCTTCCCCGTGTCTCTTCCGGGGGCACGCCCCATTTCCCTTACCTGTCGGATAGCGAGATGGGAAACTTACGTTGGGTAGCGGAGTCTTACTCCAACGAGCTTCCGGTGTACGTTCCGGACAGTGGCCGCCTGCTGAAGGGTGACCGTGTACGTATCACGTCCGGCTATTTCGCCGGGATGGAGGCTGAGGTGGTGATCCAGCCGGGCGGCGGTCACAAGGATGTGATGGCCCGTATCCTCGATTGCATGTGGGTTCCCTTGTTGGAGGTGAAGCCGGGCGAGTACGAGCTGATCGAGCTGAACACCAATGGTAAGCATGTCTATACCCATCTGGACAACGATCGCCTGCGGGATGGCCTGCACGACGCGTTGGGCCGTTATCACGCCTCCGGTAGCGTAGGGGAGGAGGATACCCGCTTGGCGCGTGAGGTATTGAGAGCCTATGGTTCTCTCCGTGCGGAGACGGACGTGATGCGCTGCAAGGTCTATTCGTCGCTCCTTTCCGCCTACAAGCTACTGGGCGAAAAAGAAGAGTTCGCTCGTTTGCTCGCCACGATGCGCGGTATGCTCCTGGCGGTGAAAGCTCCGCAATCCCGTGCCTTGTTGCTTGTGACGCTCTACGGTTGCACGGACAGCAGTCTTTACCGTCAGATGGCGCACGAGGTTGTGGATCCGTGGCGAAGTGAGTCCTCGCCCAAGAAAAGCAAGTTGTCGTTGATCCGCCGGCTGGACGATTACGATCGGTGGCTCAACCATGAAATAAGTTAACAGTAGACAGTTTAAATAATAAATCAAAAATCAAAATGTCTTCCCTTCCTTCCGGCGTTCGTTTGGTGCGGTTGCTGAACGAGCATTTGGGTGAGATCATGGGGCGTGAGCGTACGAACCAAAACTCGATCCACCTGTATTGCACGGGGCCTTATTGGGTGGCGTTCGAGTGCTCGGCCTATCAGTTGCGCCGTGTGTTCCCGGACAGCGAGGTCACGCCGATGCGCTTGCTCGGCTACCCGTTTCCTGTGGTGATGGTATCCGTGACGGATCGTTCGCTCCGCTCGTATGCCCGCAAGCACATCTTGCGAAGAGACGATAAGGATTACAAGCAATTGACCGTCCCCGGTTTTTCCCTGTCTGATTACCAAGGCTGGCATAAGAGAGAGGTGGAGGGATTGCCATTGCTAAGCGAGACCGTATGAGTGTGGCATACGTATAAGGGCATCGTTTTACACGTATATCGACGTCGCCCCACACGTATATCGGTGTAGGCCTATACGAACGTAGGCGTGAGTCGATGCCGATATACGTGCGGGATGGAACCGATGCCGGGGAAAACAGGTGCAAGTAATGCAAGTAATGCAGCACCTTTTTCCCACACACGCACGTGTACATTATATGTGTCGAATCAAACTTTCATACGGCTATCCAGCGTTTCTCTTCCGGATCGTTCCATGCCTTGTTTGTGATCGTTTAGTGTAAAATTCTTGTTTTATATAATGTACGCACGTGTGTGGGAAAAAGGTGCTGCATTACTTGCATTATTTGCATTACTTGGGGTCTCCATAAGGACTGTATAAAAATAATAACAAACCAGACATGTATCACAGACAATCATTTCCCCGTTTGGGCGATTACATCGCCACGGTTTTACAAGTCACCAGACTGACCAAGTCCATTATCCGCATAAGCGGAGGCATTGGCAGTGACACTTACAATTCTTTTAAAAAGGCAAGGACATGCACTTTAGCGTTTACTATCGATTGGTAGATCTCCTTTGGGACCATCTGTCGGACGAGGAACTTTTCCGCCGTCTGGCACGTGAGGCCTTGGAGCGGTATATCGATTATAAGAAAGAGGAGGAAATGAACGGAGGAAAGAAATAATTTAAGGATGGGCTATGCAAATGAGATTAAGTTTTAACCTCGTGCCTGCCTTCATCGACTAATTAACTAGCCATGATTTTAGAAGAGAGTTTTGGAAAATCTACTGATTTTATCTCAGATGGGATGAACGCCTTCGAGCGTAACGTGAAGCGTATAGGGGATTGTCTTTTGGCCTTTATCGCCTTGGTCGTATTCTCCCCCTTGTTCTTGATCTGCTACATCGCCGTAAGGCGCGAGGATGGCGGCCCGGCTATCTTCAGGCAGGAGCGTATCGGCCGTTTCGGTCGCCCGTTTAACATCTATAAGTTCCGCAGCATGCGTTTGGACGCTGAGAAGTTCGGCCCTGCCCTTTACAAGGGAGGCGCTGATCCCCGTATGACGCATGTGGGCAAGTTCCTGCGTGAGCATCATTTGGACGAGCTTCCCCAATTATGGAATGTCTTCATCGGTGATATGTCTTTTATCGGCCCCCGTCCGGAACGCAAGTTCTACATCGACCAGATCATGGAACGCGATCCCCGCTATCGCTTCCTGTACCAGATCCGTCCGGGTGTGACCTCTTACGCCACGCTCTATAACGGTTATACGGATACGCTGGAGAAGATGCTCCGCCGTCTGCGCTATGACTTGTTCTATCTGGAGCATCGCTCGTGGTGGTTCGATTTCAAGATATTGGTGAAGACGTTCTTGAACATTGCGTTTGGGAAGAAATTTTAGATGAGGAAAACTAAGGAGAGCGATTATCCAATCCTGCACTACCAGGCAGAATGAAATTATGTGGGCATTTATGCGTAAGTTTGGTGTACATTATTTATCCTTGCCCGGAAGTGAAACAATAAAAGTCATAGATTTTATGAGAACGGACGTGCTGAATCGAATCAAGGAGACCTTGCGTAAGGTCATACCGGCAGGAGGGCATGCTTTTTTGTATGGTTCGCAGGCCAGAAACGAGGCACGTCCGGATTCGGATTGGGGTATATTGATCTTGTTGGACAAACCGAAAATCGAGGTGGAGGATTATGACAATATATCCTATCCTTTAGTAGGGCTGGGTTGGTTGTTAAACGAGTGCGTCAGCCCGGTGCTTTACACCTTGAAAGATTGGATGAGATACCATTTCTCTCCCTTTGTACACAGCGTAAAAGACAAGGGGATACAATTCTTGAGTGCGGAAGATATAACAGCGGATTCAAGGTGCAAACCCATAATGGGGTAGTTGGTCAATTAGAATTGAATTATGTCTCTAAAGGTTTGTTGACAAAAGATGAAAGCTGATTATATTCCCGTTTGCTACAACATCGTATTACCGGGGATTATAACGATTTCTTTGACTTTGAGCGTGAGGATGTATTGCCTTTGTTGGAACTCACACGTAAATTGTTAGCTAAACTCGAAAGTCTGATCGCTCATCCTTAATAATCACATAAAGAAATACGACAATTTTAGCTTGTAGGAACGAGTTATAAGGAGTTCCTTTGTGGAATAGCTTGTTTCTTACTTGTGAGTGTATCTTGGGGCAAATAGATTTGTGAAGAATATGGCAAAAACAGATTCACGAACATCCAAAAGTATAAAAAACAGTTCGGTGGCGTTGGTGTTTTATTTCATCAACCTGATCCTCCAATTCTTTTCAAGGAAGATTTTCTTGGATTATTTGGGGGCGGAGGTGCTGGGGTTGAATACTACGGCTACCAATTTGCTGCAGTTCTTGAACCTTGCGGAATTGGGGGTGGGAGCTGCTATTGCTTGTACCCTTTATAAACCGCTTGCCGAGAAAGATACGGATACAATCAATGAAATCGTATCCTTGCAAGGGTGGCTCTATCGGCGTATCGCATGGATCGTGATAGCTGGAAGTGTGGTCTTGATGGCCTTTTTCCCTTGGATCTTTGCCAAGATGCCGTTGCCCTTATGGTATGCGTATGCCTCTTTTGGGGTATTATTGGTTAGTGGGCTATTAAGCTATTTTGTTAATTATAAGCAGATCGTTTTGTCTGCGGATCAACAGGAGTATAAGATACAGTATAGTTACAAAGCCTCGATGTTAGCAAAATTACTTTGCCAAATATTGGCGATTCGATTCTTGGATGATGGATATGTTTGGTGGCTGGTATTGGAAATGGTGTTCGCTGTGGTGGCTTCAATGGCTTTGAATCGGGTGATCGCCCGGACTTATCCTTATTTAAAGACAAATTTGCTTATAGGTAGAGAGTTGACAAGGAAATATCCGGATGTGCTTACGAAGGTCAAGCAACTGTTTTTTCATAAAATTGGAGGTTTTGCCTTGTCACAAACAAGCCCAATCATTATATATGTCTATACGACATTAACGGTAGTCGCTTTGTACGGTAATTATATGTTGATTGTAATGGGTGTTCAAACTCTGATGACAGCTATGTTTAATAGCATGAATGCTGGAATTGGAAATTTGGTGGCTGAAGGGGACAAACGAAAGATTATGAGTGTATTTGCGGAACTGTTTTCTATAAGGTTCTTGTTCTCTTGTATCATGTGCTTCGGGGTTCTTATGATTACTCCAGCATTTGTCTCCTTTTGGATAGGCAAGAAATATGTCATGGATTCCTTGAGTTTGTTGTTGATGACAGCTATTCTGTTTGTTAATTTAAGCCGAACGACGGTGGATGCCTATATCAATGCTTACGGCTTGTTTGGCGATATTTGGGCACCAATAGTGGAAGCCTCTCTGAATGTTGGCCTATCTATTATTTTAGGATATTACTTTGGATTACATGGTGTGTTATCTGGGGTGCTGATCAGCTTGTTGTTGGTCGTTTTTTGTTGGAAACCTTACTATTTGTTTCGCAAGGGCTTGGATGAGCGATTGAGTATATACATATTTATGTATGCGAGACATTTGATGGCAGCGTTGCTTTGCGGAGTGATAGTTTGTCTTGGGATGAGGTATTCAATGGTGCAAGGAGATACGACGTTTTTTGATGGATTATTGGGTATTCTTGTATTTTCTATTTTGTCGACTTTAACTTTGCTTTGTGTTGCTCCGGGAATGAGAAATCTGATGAGGCGATTTATCCGGATGTGTCATGTATGAATAAAAAGAGAATAATAGCAATATGAATAGAAAATTAGTTGCTCTTGTAATTTTACTTTGTTTGACAGTCTTTGCTGTTTGTGCTCCTTTTTGTACACTCGTCCTATTTTTGGGGATGAGGTTATATTTGATCATATAGGCGAGATTGGGGATACGATAGGTGGACTTACAGCTCCTGTGATCGGCTTGCTTAATGCGGTGCTACTTTATTTGACATTGAGAGAGCAATTTGAATTTAACGAGAAACAAAAGAAATCTGTAAAAGAAGATCAATTTAAGAATACGTTTTTTCAATTACTGGAAGCGCAAAGGAATATTGTTCCGCGGTTGAAAGCTGATTTTTTATTCTTGAAGAATTGGAATAAATATAAGACTACCTGTTAAGGTTTGGAATTTTTCAGATCTGCAAGGGTTGAGTTAGGACGATTATATTGGACTTATGAAAGTGAATCTCATAGTGCTGAATATGATGAATAACTGGTATTCAAAATTTGATAGACCCATCGCATAATTGTAAGCCGATGATGATATTGAGAGATCGGAAGGATGATTTTGTTCGTGTGTGGAAGAGATAAAAATACAATTAGAGTTCTTACTTGAAATTTTAAGCAGTAAAAGTTATGAATATTTTATTTATTCTAAAACAATTTCCTAGATATGGTGGTGTGGAAAAAATGACTATAACTTTGTCTAATAGTCTTGTTAAAATAGGATATAATGTCTGTATATTATCTCTTTTTAAAGGAAATAAATGTGAATATATGAGTAGGCTTGATTCTAAAGTTGTTTGCTTAAATATGCCTAATGAAAAATTGTTTTCCAGAGAAAATAGGCGCCATTTTTTGTTGGTTTTGCAGGAGAATGAAATCGATGTTATTATTAATCAAAATATGGACTATGAGGTAAATAAGTTGATGCTTAAATTAAAAGGAAATGTACAAGGTAATGGTAAATATTTTCCAGCTTTTATCACCGTTGTCCATAATGATCCATTTGTTGATTTTAAATGTCTTGATACAATGATAAAAGGCCGAGGAGTAAAAAATGTGTTAAAACGGATGTTAAAGCCAATATATCAGGTATATATACATAATGTAGTTAGGAGATCATATATCATGGCATCTCTTGTTAGTGATAAGATGGTTGTGTTGTCAAAATCTTATGTCTCATCTTGTGCTGAATTGTCAAGATGTGAATATGAGAAAATTATAGCTATTCCAAATGGTTTTAATGTGGATGATAAAGTAGATGGTTTATTCTTAAATAGAAAAAAACTACTTTATGTGGGACGATTAGTAGAAACCCAAAAAAAAATTTCCGAGTTGATTAATATCTGGAAATATTTGTGTGAAGAGTTTTTAGACTGGGATCTGCTTATTGTAGGTGATGGTCCTGATGTGGGAATCTATAAGAGCTTGGTGAAATCGGAAAATATAAAAAACGTATATTTTGAAGGTTCAACTAACTCTCCTGAATATTATTTTAATCAATCTACTGTCGTTTGTTTGACATCAGAATCGGAGGGTTTTCCAATGGTACTGATAGAAGGAATGAAATATGGTTGTATTCCAATATGTTATGATAGTTTTTCTGCTGTTGATGATATTATTGATGATGGAGTGAATGGCTATGTAATTCCATTTAATAAACAAAATGAGTATATTTGTAAACTTCGATATTTGATGTCTTTAGATGATACTTCTCTTTGTTATATGAGAAATAATGCTATTAAAAAATCTGAGTTATATGATATAAATAAAGTAGTGTTTGAATGGGAAAAATTGTTTAATGAATTGATCTGAACTAATAATGCCAATTTTGCTATATTCTTATTCTTGGTTTATTTATAATTTTGTTATTTTATTCTTGCTGTTTTTAGTCTGTGTGAATAAGAAAATAAAAAAATCATCTTACTTTATAATCTTTGTATTTTTTATCATATTTTCAGTATATGGTTATATTACAGCTGATTATAATTCTTATTTGGAATTAATGAAAATGTCTAAAGTGAATGATCCTCTGGTCGCTTTAGAACCAATATATGTATGGTATATTCAATTAATAAGTGGAAATTATTTTGTTTTTAGGCTGACATTGTATATTGTGTCATTTATATTTCTATGGGGAATATTTCAATATGTTAGGTGCTACAAATTGTATTTCTTGATATTGTATAGTGCTATATTACTGTATGATATGGCGGGGGGGCGTCAAATGTTATCTATATGTATGATGTTTTTAGGATTGTTTTTAATACTATATGAAAAAATACAACTTAAAAAAATTCTATTTGGATTATTGCTTTTGATATCGAGTTCTTTTTTTCATAAAACAGGAATATATATGTTGTTGTTTTTATTACTATTGATAATGAATATAAATACAAAAAAAATCTTATTGCTTGTATGTGTTATTCCTGTTTTTGTGTATTTTGGAAATATTTTGATTGAAGAATATTTGTCGGATTTGTTGGAACTAGAAGGAGGAGGGTATTTGATGAAAGAAGCACAGGAGGGATCATTTTGGTGGGTTGTTATAATGTATATACAAGTCGTAGTGTTATATGTGCTAAGTTTTATTGTACTTTATACGCTGCGGAAGAATATACTAACCTGTATCGATAAAGTTATGTATCGTTTTGTATTTTGGATAATATATGTGTCAACGATATTTTATTTTCTAAATATAGAGAATAATGATATCTTTTTGAGATGGTTGAATGTTGTTAAAATTCCCATGATATATTTGCTGAGTAAATATGTGTTTAATAGATTTACATATTCCTGTATATCAATGACAAATTGTTTTGTTTTGTTTCTACTCTTTGCATTTTGGTTTTCTACCAATATTTATATAATAGGTGTTAGTCATATAAATGTAAAATGAATTTTGTATGAGAGTCTTATTTTTTTCTACTTATGAAATTGTAAAACAATCTGGAGGAGTAGAGTCTGTTACTAGATTTTTATATGAATATTTAAATTCAAATGGATATTCTGTGTATTTAATGTATTGGCAAAACCATAAAGGGTTAAAGTCAGAGTTGTGTCAAGTTGGTTTGCCAGATAAGTGCAATATGAATAGCTTATGTAATATCGATTTTATAAAATCGTATTTAATTAAAAATGAAATAGATGTTGTAATTAATCAGACGGCTGTTAATAGTCGTACTTCTGCCGGTTGTACTATTGCGTGTAATGAACTAAAAATTCCTTTAGTCTCAGTTCTTCATAATACTCCAGATTTGTTCCTAAGAGAAAATAAATTCTTTAAAATATTTTTTTATACATCTTTTACGAGATTGCTAATCTATCGAATGTGGTATTATTTTCAGTCTGTATTTAGAGGCTTTAAGGGCGGAAAATTTATATTTGACAATAGTAGTTGCGTTGTTTTGTTATCAAAAAAATATTTTAATGATTATTGTTATATAAATACAAACAGTAACTTTGATAAAATTGAAGTTATAAATAATCCTGCAATTTTACAAATTCCTGTATTGCCTAGTGATAAAGAAAATGTCGTTGTTTTTGTGGGTAGATTGGAGCCGCAGAAATCTGTAGATAAATTGCTTGATATTTGGTATATTATTGAAAGTAAGTATAAGGATCTAGGTTGGAAACTTTATATTCTAGGAGACGGAAGTTGTCGTAGATATTTAGAAAATCTATCTAAAAATATGCGTTTGAGAAATGTTAGGTTTGTTGGGATGGTTGATCCTAATGAATACTATAAGCGTGCTAAAATTTTTTGTATGACATCCATCTATGAAGGATTCCCTATGACATTATTAGAGTGTCAATCCTTTGGTGTTGTCCCGCTTTTATATAATTCGTTTTCTGCAGCTGTTGATATTATAGATGATGGAATAAATGGGTATTTAATATCTCCTTATAAGAAAAAAGAATACGCTAAAAAGCTACACCAATTAATGAATGATCCTGTACAATTACAACAAATGAAAAATAGATGTATGGAAAAAATTCATTCTTTTGATCCAGAATATATAGGTGGAAAATGGATAAACCTTATAAATGACACATTAAATTGCAAAGGAAATAAAATATGAAAAAAGTATTATTTGTTTTTGGAACACGTCCTGAAGCTATTAAAATGGCTCCTTTAATCAAAGAATTTCAAAAATATCCTAATGATTTAAAAAGCGTTGTTTGTGTGACGGGACAACATCGTGAAATGTTGGATCAAGTATTACATGTTTTTGAAATAATACCTGATTATGATTTGAATATTATGAGACAGGGACAAGACCTGTATGATGTAACATCTTGTGTGTTGTTAGGTATGCGTGATATTTTAAAAGAGGTACAACCGGACCTTGTTTTAGTACATGGTGATACAACTACTTCTACCGTCGCAGCGTTAGCTGCTTATTATCAACGAATACCTGTTGGGCATATAGAGGCAGGTTTGCGTACTCATAATACTTATAATCCTTGGCCGGAAGAGATGAATCGACAAATAACCGGTCGTATTGCTACTTATCATTTTGCACCAACTTTATTGGGTAAACAAAACTTAATGAGGGAAAATGTAAATCCTGATCTGATATGGGTTACCGGTAATACAGTGATAGATGCTTTGCTTCAAGTAGTTCGAAAGATGAAGACCGATAAGATTATGGAAGCAATGCAGAAAGAGGTCTTAAGAGAAAGAGGGTATGATGTTAATCGCTTATTGGATGGGAAAAAAATGGTACTTATAACAGGGCATCGACGAGAGAATTTTGGTGATGGTTTTATTCGTATATCTAAGGCAATTAAAGAATTGACACAAAAGTATTCTGATATTGATTTTATTTATCCGATGCACTTAAATCCTAATGTTCGCAAACCTATTCATGAGGTATTTGGAGATGATTTATCCAACTTGAATAATATGTTTTTTATAGAACCATTGGAATATTTGTCATTTGTTTACTTAATGGAGAAATCAACACTTGTATTGACGGATAGTGGCGGCGTTCAAGAAGAGGCTCCTGGACTTGGAAAACCTGTATTGGTGATGCGAGATACAACGGAACGACCGGAAGCTGTTTCAGCAGGAACTGTGCGACTTGTTGGTACCGATTGTGATAAAATTATTTCTGCAGTTTCTGATCTTCTGTGTGATAATGAAAAATATGAGTCGATGAGTCGTACGGTAAATCCATATGGAGATGGAGTGGCTAGTCATAGAATTGTGAAAATCTTGTTAGAATATTTGAAATGATTGTTTTTTTGAGAAGTTTAGATTGTAATCCTGACCCTAGAGTGCAAAAGTATTGCGATTATTTATATGCTAACAATATAAATTATAGAATAGTTTGTTGGGATAGAAGTTGTAAGTTGAAAAATGACCATATTCACTCATATTATCAAAGAAAGTCAAAGTATGGTACAGGTTTAAAAAATGCGTTTGGAATATTAGGATTTAACTGGTATATATTTTGTTATCTGTTAAGAAATAAAAAATCGTACAAGGTCATTCATGCTTGTGATTTTGATACAATCCTACCTGCAATTATATTGAAGTTGTTTTTTGGAAAAAAAGTTATATATGATATCTTTGATTGGTTTGTTGATTCAAGGCATTTTAATAATCGGCTAATAAAAACAATAATATTGACGTTTGAGAGATTTTTTCTTAAGCATTCAGATATTACTATAATTTGTGAAGAAGAAAGAACGGAACAATTAAACTATATACCTCATAATTTATGGGTTCTTCCTAATATACCAACTCTTTTTACGAGTCTAAATCAAAACTTACCTAATAAACAAAATATGTCGGATAAAGTCATATTGTCTTATGTTGGTACTATGCCTGCGGATCGAGGTATTGATAAACTGTTGGAATGTGTGAAAAATAATTCTTCATTAGAACTTAATATTGCAGGATTTGGAATTATGGATAAATTGGTGAAGGAGTATAGTGATTGTGTCTCTAATATTCATTATTTTGGTACGGTTTCATATGAAAAAGGATTAGAAATAATGGCGAATTCAGATATAATTGTCGCTTTATATGAAAAAACTGTTTTAAATAACGTGTATGCAGCTCCTAATAAATATTACGAAGGGCTATTTCTTGGAAAACCAATATTAACAACAGAAGGGACATTGGTTGGAAATAAGACAGAGAAGGGAAGAACTGGGTTTGTCATAGGAGAAAGTTTAAGGGATTTGGAGTCTTTTTTTATTTGTTTTGATCTTCAGGAGCGAATAGATTTATGTAGTAAAAATGCAAGAGAAATGTGGATTGATAAGTATAGTGAATATGTTGATCGTTTCATGTTTAGTAAATATATACCATTTATAATAAACTAATTTTTTACTAGAAATGAACGATCTTAGAATATCTTACATCGATCAACTTAAAGGAATTGCAATCTTACTTGTTGTACTAGGTCATGTCATAGGGTATAACAATTGCGAGGATAGTTTTCTTTGGCGTTTTATTTATTCATTCCACATGCCTCTTTTTATGTTCATTAGTGGGTATGTCGCTCAGATGACATTTCGAATAGAACGCTTTGGATGGAATGAAACCATTTCTTTTCTAATAAAGAAGTTGAGGACATTGTTACTTCCCATGGTTACTTGGGGAGTTGTTATCCCTTTCTTTTTCTTAAGGACAATGATAGATCAAAGCTTTATAGATTGTGTATTGAACTTTGTGAAAACATGGGGAGGGGGATTGTGGTTCTTTGCTACTCTGTTCATTCTCTCTATTCTTTTTTTTGTCTATAGATGGGTCGATAAACAAATAAATGCTAAGTCTATTTTTGTAGATTTAGTAATTTTATTGTTCTTATTTATACTTGTTATTTTGTTGTATATGTTACTGTATAAGGATGCGATTTACTCGGAAGGAATACGATCTGTATTTAATTATTTTATGTTTTATTTTTTTAGGGTCTATCGTGTGTAAACAAACGAATTTGAGGAGTCTTATTCTGAATAATAAGAAGTTTTTTACGTTTTCGTTCGTTATGTTTTTCCTGCTGATCCCTTCTTTTGTATATGATATGTCCTCGATGTTTAACCAATTGATGAAGATTGTGTTGTCGTTATTCGCTATCTTTTCTTTGTTCTTTATTGTTCACCATATTTCTTGGAATAGACAGGTAGATAATATGTTCCAATATTTCGGGCGTGAGTCTTTATCTATTTATGTGACCCATAACGGACCTTTTGCGTTTTTATTGGTGATTACGGACTATATTACGTTGTCATCGGTGGACAATATACCTTGTTTTTTGTTTTTGTTTATATTCTCTTTATTTATTAGCTATGCTTCTATATGGATTAAGAACATAGTCTCTATATCTCCTATTCTTGAATTGTTTTTATACGGAAAATCTTATAAAAGAAAATCTATATGAACATCTATTTCATCAATCCTCCATTCAAGGCTGAGTATGGAAAATTCTCTCGTGAGTCCCGTAGTCCAGCAATTACGAAAAGTGGGGCTTTATATTATCCTCTATGGCTGATTTATGCGGCTTTGTATTCAAGCAAACAGGGACATAATGTCTCTTTTTTGGATGCTCCAGCTAAACAGTTAAATGAGGAACAGTCTTTAAACATTATTCGGAAGACGGATAATGAGCATTCATTGTTTGTTTTAGATACAAGTACGCCTTCCATTAAAAGTGACGTTGCTTTTGCCGGGAAGCTGAAGGCATTGTATCCTCACTCGTTTGTCGTGCTTGTGGGGACTCATCCTTCGGCTTGCGCAGAAGAGACGTTGGGTTATTCGAATGCGGTGGATGCGGTCGCTATTGGGGAATATGATTGTATCGTGAATGAGCTAGCGAATGTTCTGGACGCAGGAAAGGATCTGCGGGAGGTTCGAGGGCTTTGTTTTTGGGACGGGAAGGAGTTTGTACGAACCGCGCCTATGCCACCGATGAAGAATTTGGATGATCTTCCTTTTGCCTCACAATTTATCAAGGAACATTTAAATGAGAGGGATTACTTTTTCGCTGCTGCCACATATCCCTCTATCCAGATATTTACCGGGCGTGGATGTCCCTTTCGTTGTAATTTCTGTGTCTATCCGCAAACGATGCATGGGCATGCTTTTCGGGCACGATCCGCAGAGAATGTGGTGGCCGAGTTCGAATACATTGCCGCTAATTTCCCAGATGTGAAAGAGGTAGTAATCGAAGATGATACATTTACAGCCAATAAGAAGCGAGTATTGGACATTTGTCGTTTGTTAGTGGAAAAGAAATTGAATAAACGGCTGAAATGGTTATGTAATGCTCGTGTAGACCTTGATTTGGAAACGATGTTGGCTATGAAAAAGGCCGGATGTCGTTTGATTATTCCGGGTATAGAGAGTGGTAGCCAACAGATATTGGATAACATCAAGAAAGGAACGAAGGTGGAATATTTCTATCAGTATGTTGCCAACGCTAAAAAGGCGGGTTTGTTAATACATGCTTGTTATATGGTCGGTAACCAAGGCGAAACCCGGGAAACCATGGAAGAGACTCTTCGGTTAGCGTTAAGGTTGAATACGGATACCGCCCAGTTTTTCCCGTTGATACCTTATCCCGGTACGGAGGCTTATCAGTGGGCGAGGGAAAATAACTATATAGAGACGGATTATGAGAAGTATTGTTTGCCGGATGGTACACATAACACCGTATTGTCTTTACCGGATCTTTCCGCAGGGGAAATGGTTGATTTCTGTAATAGGGCACGGAAGAAATATTATTTACGTGCCAGTTACATTTTACACAGGCTGAGAGTCGGTTTGCGTAATCCTTCAGACTTGAAACGTTCGCTTAAGGCATTCGCTAAGTTGAAACGTTATTTATTTAAATAATCATTTGTATTTAACGTGTTGCCTCTTGTATCCATTATAACCCCGTGTTATAATGCGGCTCCTTTTATATCCCAAGCGATTGAGTCCGTATTGGCTCAATCGTTTGGGGATTGGGAGATGATTATTGTGGATGATTGTTCTAGTGATGATTCACTCTCAATCATTCAAAAGTATGCGAGAATAGATTCCCGTATTCGATATTTACGGACGGATAAACCATCCGGTTCGCCTACGTTACCCCGTAATATGGGAATAAAGGAAGCGAAAGGACGGTATATTGCTTTCTTGGATAGCGATGATATATGGTTACCGAATAAGCTAAGCGATCAGTTAAAAGTCTTCGAGAAATCCGAGGTCGCTATTGTTTTCTCTAACTATGAGAAAGTAAGTCTAGGCGGAGAGCGATGCGGGCGTGAGGTAATAGCTCCTTGTGAGGTTGATTATCGTTTGTTGTTGAAAGGGAATTGTATAGGATGCTTGACAGCCATGTATGATTCAGCCTTGACGGGAAAGATATTTTTCAAGGAAATTGGGCATGAGGATTATGTATGTTGGCTTTCTATCTTAAAGCAAGGGTATAAAGCGCAGAACACAAATACGGTGACGGCTCTTTACCGAGTTAGTGACCATTCGGTCTCTTCGAATAAATTAAAAGCCATGCGTTGGCAGTGGAACATTTTGAGAAATGAGATGGATTTGCCGGTGTATAAGGCTGTTTATTATTTTATTCATTATGCGATTAGAGCTTTTGCTAAGGCTATGAGGTGATCTTACTCAGTGAAATATTTGTATGCCTTAGATCTAGTGCTTACTCATAGACAAACTGTCTTGTAAAATAGAGGGCGATATTCTACTTCCAGCTTATGGAAAGTAAAATATCGCCCTCTATTAGTGTAGAAAAAATTGAGTATTTCATAGAATGAAAACTATAATCGGAGACTTGTTCCGGAAAAAAGTTCTATCTTTGTTCAACAACAGGTGTGGTAAGAAAAAAGGTTATGACGACTATGCGTAAATTACCGATAGGAATACAGAGTTTCGAAAATATTCGGAATGAGAACTATTTATATGTGGATAAGACTGCCTTGATTTACCAATTGGTGACGAAAGGTAAGCCTTACTTTCTGAGTCGTCCTCGCCGTTTTGGGAAAAGTTTATTGATATCTACGTTAGAAGCCTATTTCCAAGGGAAAAAAGAACTGTTTAAAGGATTGGCTATCGATCAGCTAGAGCAGGATTGGAATGTTTATCCGGTATTGTATTTCAGTGATTTGAACCAACTCAATGATATAAGTTTAGACTATGACTATGCGACCCTTTGCGGGATTACCCATGCGGAGTTGGTCGATAATCTAACACCGGAATTAGGAATGCGAGGGGAAAGATTAGGGGTGTCTTTATGTTAAATCCCATCCGTATGTGGGCGAGTTTTAGTATATTTGTGTTGACTTTAAATGTAAATAGATTATATGGAAAAACAAAAACAACAACCCCAGCGGTTGCAATCATTGGATGCCCTTAGGGGTTTTGACATGCTCTTTATTATGGGCGGTGCTTCTTTATTTGTCGCTTTGGCGACATTGTTTCCGAATCCTTTTTTTCAGGCGATAGCCGGGCAGATGGAACATGTGGAATGGAACGGATTGGCGCATCACGACACGATCTTCCCATTGTTCCTCTTTATTGCGGGTATCTCGTTTCCGTTCTCACTAGAGAAGCAACGAGGAAAAGGTATGACGGAAGGGGCGATTTATAAGAAGATCGTCCGTCGGGGGATTACCTTGGTTTTCTTGGGATTGGTATATAACGGGCTATTGTCGTTCGAATTTGACCACCTGCGTTGTGCGAGCGTGCTGGCGCGTATCGGGTTGGGATGGATGTTCGCAGCCTTGTTGTTTGTCCGTTTCGGTTGGAAAGTGCGTGCGGGGATAACGGTTCTTATTTTGGTTGGCTATTGGCTGGCGATGGCTTTTGTGCCTGTGCCGGACGCCGGTGGAGCGGGGCCATTCACGCTCGAGGGAAACTTGGTAGGGTATATTGACCGCCTGTTTCTTCCCGGACGTTTGCACGAGACTGTTTTTGATCCGGAGGGTTTATTCTCCACCGTCCCTGCGATTGCCACGGCAATGTTGGGTATGTTCACTGGTGAATGGATTAAGTTACGGAAAGAGGGGCTGACCGACCGAAATAAAGTGCTTTGTTTAGTAGGAGCGGGAGCTGTATTGTTGATCGTCGGCTTGTTATGGAGCTTGGTCTTCCCTATCAATAAGAAGCTATGGACAAGCTCTTTTGTCTGTGTGGTAGGTGCTTATTCCGTTTGGATGTTTGCTTTGTTCTTCTATATCATAGATGTATTGGGGTGGCGTAAATGGACCTTGTTTTTTACCGTGATCGGCATGAACTCTATTACGATCTATTTGGCACAGCGTTTCATCCGTTTCTCCTATACTTCCGAGGCTATATTCGGAGGGTTGGCGAAATTGATGCCCGAGACCGCCCAGCCTTTGGTTAGCGCTATCGCATATATCGCTGTTTGTTGGGGATTCTTGTATTTCTTATATCGCCAACGTATTTTCTTGAAAGTATAATAGACGGATGGAGAAGAAGAAATTAAATCGGTTGGAGTCATTGGACGTACTCCGTGGCTTCGACCTTTTTTGCTTAGTGGTGTTGGAGATGGTGTTGCATCCGCTGGCCCATGCGATTGATATGCCTTGGTTTAATTCTTTTATGTGGGGATTCTCGCATGTGGAATGGGAGGGATTTTCTACGTGGGATCTCGTGATGCCCTTATTCTTATTCATGGCGGGAGTTTCCATGCCTTTCTCTTTGTCTCGTTATAAGGATATGCCCGATAAGATGGCGGTATATCGGCGGATCGGGAAACGGGTGCTACTGCTTTGGGTCTTCGGTATGATGTGCCAAGGTAATTTATTGGCTTTGGACCCGGACCGGGTTTATTTGTATTCAAATACTTTGCAGTCGATCGCTATGGGGTATTTGATTGCTTCCTTGTTATTCTTGTATGTAAGGATACGGGTACAGATCGGTATAGCGGCGGCTCTTTTATTAATCTTTTGGGGAGCGATGGAGTTTATTACGGTCGGTAACTATGGGGGAGGTTCGTACACACCGGATAGTAATTTGGCCGAATGGATCGATCGCACCGTACTGGGACGTTTCCGGGATGGGGCGACGGTGGAGAACGGGGAGGTGATATTCGCTACTTGGTATCGTTATACATGGATACTGAGCAGCTTGAATTTCGGGGTAACCGTGTTGACCGGGTTGTTCGCCGGATATATCCTAAAGAACAAATTATATTCCGAGCGGCTCAAATTACGGATGTTATTCGGTATTGGTCTGGGTATGGTTATCGCCGGATGGCTTTGGGGTATCGAGCTTCCCGTTATTAAGAAACTGTGGACCAGTTCGATGGTATTGGTGAGCAGTGGGTACTGTTTCTTGCTTATGGGGTTGTTCTATTATTGGATCGACTATAAAGGGCATCGAAAGTATACGACTTGGCTGAAAGTGTACGGCATGAATTCAATACTGGCTTATATGCTTACTAACGTGGTAAGTTTTAGGTGTATCGGCGAATCCTTGTTTTTCGGAACCCAGCAATATTTAGGAAATTATTATCCGGTGCTCATTGCCATGTGCAATGTATCGGTAATTTATGTACTTTTGTATGCGTTTTATAAACATAATATTTTCCTTAAAGTATAGAAACAAGAAAACTTAGATCGAAGAAAGATGGAATCAATCAAACAAATATACCGGATGGGTCATGGCCCTTCAAGTAGTCATACTATGGGGCCGATGCGTGCGGCACAAATGTTCTTGGAACGTAACCGGGGCGCTGTTCGTTTTAACGTAACCTTATATGGTAGTCTGGCGGCTACGGGAAAAGGCCATATGACGGACGCGGCTATTCTTGAGGTATTACAGCCGGTCGCGAAGACAAATATTACTTGGGAACCCAAGACTTTCTTGCCGTTCCACCCGAACGGGATGTTGTTCGAGTCGTATAATGAGAGTGGCGAGGAGCTGGATACGTGGACCGTATATAGTATCGGCGGGGGAACCTTGGCGAACGAGTCTTTCAATGAGTTGAGGACGGAGCAAGTATACGATATGCATACGATCAAGGAGATACAGGCTTGGTGTGAGAAGACTGGCCATTCCTATTGGGAATATGTCGAGCAGCACGAAGGCCCTTCTATCTGGGATTATCTGGCTGAGGTATGGGAAGTGATGCAGGATGCGGTTCGTCGTGGTCTGGAAGCGGAAGGCATCTTGCCGGGAGGTTTGGGCATTCGTCGTAAGGCTTCCGATTATATGATCCGTGCGAAAGGTTATGGCAGCAGTATCAAGAGCCGGGGAATGGTGTATGCCTATGCCTTGGCGGTGTCTGAGGAGAATGCGTGCGGTGGGAAGATCGTGACCGCTCCGACTTGTGGTTCTTGCGGTGTAATGCCTGCGGTCCTTTATCACTTGAAGGAGACGCGTGAGTTCCGTGATTCCCGTATATTGCGTGCGTTGGCTACGGCAGGCTTGTTTGGAAATGTGGTGCGTACGAATGCCTCCGTATCGGGGGCAGAGGTAGGTTGCCAAGGTGAGGTTGGCGTGGCTTGCGCTATGGCTGCCGCTGCCGCCAGTCAGTTGTTTGGTGGTACGCCCGCGCAGATCGAGTATGCCGCCGAGATGGGATTGGAGCATCACTTGGGATTGACTTGCGATCCTGTTTGTGGCTTGGTACAAATCCCTTGTATCGAGCGAAACGCTTTTGCTGCTGCCCGTGCACTTGACGCGAATACGTTCTCGAACTTCTCCGACGGAAAACACCGGGTAAGTTTTGATCAGGTGGTTGAGGTGATGCGCCAGACAGGTAATGATTTGCCCAGTCTTTATAAGGAGACCTCGGAAGGTGGTTTGGCGAAGAACATGGAGAACTCGAATAATTAAAAGATACTATTTGATTTACTAATAAATAATCTACTATTGATGATAAACGGAAAGAAAAGCCTGTTTTACACTGTATTGATGGCCGGTGCCTTGATGTCCTGTGGTGGCCCTAAACAGGCTCCAAATGAAGAGGTAGCGAAGAGTGGTAATCCTGTGTTCGAGGGTTGGTACGCCGATCCGGAGGGAATTATTTACGGGGATACCTATTGGATTTACCCGACTACGAGTGATTTATATGAGAAGCAAACCTTCTTCGATTGCTTCTCTTCCAAGGATTTGGTGAATTGGACCAAGCATACCGCCATTCTTGATACGGCAGAGGTGAAATGGGCGAAGATCGCTATGTGGGCTCCTTCGGTAATCAACAAGGATGGCAAGTATTATCTTTTCTTCGGGGCGAATGACGTGCATGAGGGAGAGATCGGAGGCATCGGTGTTGCCGTGAGCGATCGTCCGGAAGGGCCTTATAAGGATTTGCTGGGTAAGCCGCTGATCAACGAGATCGTGAACGGGGCGCAGCCGATCGATCAGTTTGTTTTCCACGACGCTGACAATGATGAGTATTATATGTATTACGGTGGTTGGAAGCACTGCAACATGGTACGCTTGAACAAAGACTTTACCGGACTTATACCGTTTGAGGACGGAACGATTTATAAAGAGGTAACTCCCAAGGATTACGTGGAAGGCCCGTTTATGTTTAAGAAGAATGGTAAATATTACTTCATGTGGAGTGAGGGTGGCTGGACCGGACCGGATTACAAGGTCGCTTACGCCATCTCCGATTCTCCTTTTGGCCCGTTCAATCGTATCGGGGAGGTCTTGCGGCAAAATTTCGATATCGCCAACGGAGCGGGGCACCACTCGATCATGCATGTGCCGAATTCGGAAGATTACTACATCGTGTACCATCGCCGGCCGGCCGGGGTCAAGACACGTGACCACCGGGAGACTTGTATCGAGAAGATGACGTTCAACGAGGAGGGATTGATCAATCCCGTGGAGATTACAACCGAAGGAGTTGAGGCTCGCACGATCCAATAATTACTTCCGATAGAAATGAAAGGCGGGTTCGAAGGGAATCCGCCTTCCTCTCGAAAGGAATCGTATTTCCTCTCGAATGAAAAAAAGAAGGATTACATAGCAAGAAAACTTAGGTTTTACTTGCTATGTGATTTTTTTATACTACTTTTGACGTATGTGTCAAACAGTAATGACAAACAATGGTGACAAAACAAAAAATAACATTTTATTATGGAAGCGAAAGATATGAATGAGATGGAGCCTCGCATCATAGAAGCGGCGAAGCGAGTGTTTGTCCGAAAGGGGTACGAGGCGGCTACCATGAGTGACGTGGCGGCAGAAGTGGGTATTGGCAGGACGGCCTTACATTATTATTATAGGACGAAAGAGATTCTGTTCGACGCTATTTTCGGGCAATTGCTTTCTTCATTGTTGCCGAACATCGATCGGGTTTTGGATGAGAAGAGTACGATGCTGGAGAAAATGCCGGTGATCGTTGATCTGTATATGGGAATTGTTCGTGCGAACCCGATGTTCCCGAATTTTGTGGTGGGCGAGTTAAACAGAGATCCGGAACGTTTATTCCAGACCGTGCTGAGAGACCCGAAAAAAATACAGCCCATCTTGCGTCTTCGTCGTCAGATAGAGGAGGAGATGGACAAGGGGCTTCTACGGAAGATGCCGGTCATAGATTTAGTTTCGACCTTGGTGAGCCTAGTGGTCTTCCCGTTGTTGATCCGCAAGCCACTAGCGGCGGCTTTTTTGGATAACGATATGGGGCGGTTTGAGGAATATATGGATAGGCGCAGGGATTTGATCGTCGAGGTAATAACCCAGCTGATGGTCCCGGATGCCAGATGATGGATTTGTTCAATTTAATAAACATATCATAGAGTATATGAGAGGTGTATATGTATTATTGTTAATTAGCCTGTTTGGGTATGCCGGGAGGGTTGGCGGACAGGAATCGGTCACGATCACGCAATGTTACGAATGGGCGAGGGCGAATTATCCACAGATTCATCAAATGGGTTTGATCGATCAGACGGAGCGTTATAGCTTGAGTAATGTGGGCAAGGCTTGGCTTCCCCAGCTCTCGGTAAGCGGTAAGGCAAGCTATCAGAGCGACGTGACGAAGTTGCCTTTCGATGGCGATAAGATTTCCTCGCTTCTTCCCGGCTTTGAGATCCCGAGCTTGAGCAAGGATCAGTATCAAGTCGTGGCGCAGGTAGACCAAACGATCTGGGATGGCGGCAGCGCACGTTCGGCCCGTGCTTTGACCCGTGCCGAGGCGACCGCCAACCGGGAACAACTGGAGAGTGAGTTGTACGCGCTGAACGACCGGGTGAACCAGCTGTATTTCGGTTGCCTGCTGCAAGATGAGTTGATACGCCAGAACGCTTTGCTCCAAAAGGAGTTGCAGGTCAATATCGAGCGTATCGAGGCGATGATGGAGAATGGCGTGGCGAATCAATCGGATCTGGAAAGTATGGAAGTGGAACTGCTGAATGCCCGCCAAAATGAGATTGAGCTAAAAGCGTCTCGTACGGTATATCGGCAGATGTTGGCGACCTTTATCAATAAACCACTGACGGATCAAGTCGTCTTGAAGACTCCGGAGTCACCCGAGCGTTCATTGTCCACGCAAATCAACCGTCCGGAATTACGGGCCTTGGATGCTAAGAGCGAATGGATCGAGACGCAAAACAAGCAGGTAACGGCGGGCTTGATGCCTCGTATCGGAGCTTTCGTACAAGGTGGTTACGGCCGGCCGGGCTTGAACATGCTGGAGGATAGTTTCGAGCCTTATTATGTGGCCGGTGTCCGTCTTTCTTGGAATCTGGGGAAGTTGTACACGCTGAAGAACGACCGGAGGAAGATCGAGGTAAGCCGTCGCCAGATTGATGTGCAACGGGAGACCTTCTTATTCAATACCCGCCTGCAACTTTTGCGGCAAAACACGGAGATAAAGAAAATGACGGACCTGATGCGTGCCGATGACGATATCATCCGTCTGAGAACAAGCATCAAGCAGGCAGCGGAGGTGAAGCTGGAGAATGGCGTGATTTCCGTCACGGACCTGATCCGGGAGATCAACGCCGAGGACATGGCCCGGCAAACCGCCGCGGCGCACCGTGTACAGCGCTTGATGACCATTTATAATTATATGTATACAACGAATTAAATAGAGTATGACAAATACAATTGATTTATGAGACATTTGATTTTTATCAGCTTATGCAGCCTTCTATGGACGGCTTGCGGTAATACAGACAATGATTTTGACGCTTCCGGCACCTTTGAGGCAACCGAGATCTTGGTATCTTCGGAAGCCAACGGTAAGATCATGGAACTGAATATCGAGGAGGGCGATCGCTTGGATGCCGGCGCCATCGTGGGTTACGTGGATAGTACCCAGCTTTTTCTGCGGAAGATGCAACTCTCTGCCAGCCTTCGCTCGGTAGATATTCGCAAGCCGGATATCCGTAAGCAGATCGCTGTCTTGGAACAACAAATCGCCACGGCTAAGACCGAGCAACAGCGACAGGAAAACTTGGTGCGTGCGAAAGCGGGTAACCAAAAGCAACTGGACGATATCGTGAATAACATCAAATATCTCCAGAAACAACTGGATGCCCAATACTCCTCCTTAAGCAAGACGACGGGAGGTGCCGACGCCGAGGCGGAAGGCCTGCAATACCAGATCATGCAATTGGATGATCAACTGATGAAAAGCCGTATCCTCAATCCCCAGACCGGTACGGTATTGGTGAAATACGCCAAACCGGGAGAGGTGACGGCGGCAGGCAAACCGCTTTACAAGATCGCCGATACGGACTTGCTTTATCTCCGTGCCTATGTGACGGCGGATCAGTTATCCCACCTGAAACTAGGGCAATCTCTCAAGGTCTTCGCCGACTATGGGAATGATCGCCGGGAATACCCCGGTACGATCACGTGGATCTCCGATAAATCCGAGTTTACCCCGAAAGGTATCCAGACGAAGGACGAACGGGCTAATTTGGTATATGCCATCAAGATCGCCGTCCGCAACGATGGTTATCTGAAGATCGGGCAATATGGGGAGATTAAATATGAATAACGAGATTCATATAAATCATATCACCAAGCGTTATGGCGATGTCGAGGCCCTGCGGGATCTGTCGCTGGAGATCGGCTCTGGTGAGTTGTTCGGGCTGATCGGTCCGGATGGGGCGGGAAAGACCACCCTGTTCCGTATCCTGACCACGTTGTTGCTGGCCGATAGCGGTACCGCCTCTGTCTGCGGCTTGGACGTGGTGAAAGACTTGAAGGAGATCCGTCGGCGGGTAGGATATATGCCCGGCCGCTTCTCGCTCTACCAAGACCTGACAGTAGAGGAGAACTTGAACTTCTTCGCTACGGTCTTCAATACGACGATCGAGGAGAACTACGATCTGGTACGGGATATCTATAGTCAGATAGAGCCGTTCAAGCATCGGCGGGCGGGGAAGCTGTCCGGTGGTATGAAGCAGAAGCTGGCTTTGAGTTGCGCCTTGATCCATCGTCCGGATGTCTTGTTCTTGGATGAGCCTACGACGGGGGTCGATCCTGTCTCCCGCTCTGAGTTCTGGGATATGCTGGATCGTCTGAAACGGCAAGGCATTACGATACTTGTCTCTACGCCTTATATGGATGAGGCCTCCCGTTGCGACCGTATCGCTTTGGTGCGTTCTGGGGAATGCCTATCTATCGATACGCCGGTAGGCATCCGTACCTCATTCGATAGGCGGCTATATGCGGTGCGATGTGCGTCGATGTATAAGTTGTTGGGAGACTTGCGTGAGTTCCCGGATACAAACTCATGTTTCGCTTTTGGAGATGCTCATCATCTTACGTTGAGGAGGGATGGGGAGGATGTCATGAGGCGATTACAGGAATATCTGAAAGGCAAAGGTTACGCAGATGTAAGCATCGAACGCCTTGAGCCAAGCGTTGAGGATTGTTTCATGGCCTTGTAGGAGAGGGGATGTGTCGCATTTCCCCAAGATTCGACCTTGCGTCGGGTGCGAAGTCGAATCTTGGAAAAATACGGGGCTTGCGTCAGGCGCGAGGTCGAATCGCGGAAAAATGCGAGGGCTCGCGTCGGGTGCGAGGTCGAATCTCGGGAAAATGCGGGGCTCGCGTCGGGTGCGAGGTCGAATCTCGGGGAAATGCGGGGCCTCGTGTTGGGCGCGAGGTCGAATCTTGGAGAAATACGGCATTGTAATTATGAAATAAGGATAAATAATGAAAGCGATAGAAGTAAAACAACTGACCAAACGTTTCGGCACCTTCACCGCCGTCGATCATATCAGTTTCGAGGTGGAGCCGGGCGAGATATTCGGCTTCCTCGGGGCAAACGGGGCAGGGAAGACCACCGCCATGCGTATGCTCTGCGGTCTATCCGTCCCGACATCCGGCGAGGCCCGGGTAGCCGGTTTCGATGTCTACCGGGAGAGCGAGTCCATCAAACGGAATATCGGATACATGAGCCAGAAATTCTCCCTATACGGCGATCTAAAGGTATGGGAGAATATCCGTCTCTTCGGCGGTATCTACGGCTTGTCTAAACGGCAGCTGTCCCAGAAAACGGATGAGTTGCTGGATATCCTCGGGCTGGAAAAGGAGCGGAATACCTTGGTCGATTCCCTGCCCTTGGGGTGGAAACAGAAGCTATCCTTCTCCGTGGCGATCATCCATGATCCCAAGATCGTTTTCTTGGATGAGCCTACCGGAGGCGTCGATCCCGTCACCCGCCGCCAGTTCTGGGAGTTGATCTATGAAGCGGCTGCCCGGGGGATCACGATCTTCGTCACCACCCATTATATGGATGAGGCGGAGTATTGTAACCGTGTCTCCATCATGGTAGACGGAAAGATCGAAGCGTTAGACAGTCCCTCCGCCTTGAAGCGGGATTTTAAGACAACGAATATGAACCAAGTCTTCCACGCCTTGGCTCGAAAAGCAACGAGAGGAGAATAAACGATGAAACAATTCATATCCTTTGTTAGAAAGGAGTTCTATCACATTTTCAGGGACGCACGCACGACAATGATCCTCTTGCTCATGCCCGTCATCCTGATCATCTTGTTCGGATATGCCATCACGACCGAGATCAAGCGTGTGCCGATCGCTATTTTCGACCAAAGCCGGGATGAGCTGACACTGAAGATGGCAGACCGCTTGAATGCCAGCGAGTATTTCGAGCTGTATACGACCGTCGATAGCTATGAGGATGCCGGGGCCTTGTTTCGGCAAGGAAAGGTACACGTCATAGTTGTCTTTCCCCCTCAATACGCTTCCACGGCCGATGCCCAAGTACAAGTCTTGGCGGACGCTACCGATCCGAACGAGGCCACGCAGCTAATCGCCTATTGCTCGGCGATCATTGCGGAACAGTTGAAAGGAGAGTCTGCGGTTGAGAGTAAAGCCGTGACCCCGGTTACCACTTTGCTCTACAACCCTCAAATGAAAGGCGCCTACAACTTCGTGCCCGGCGTAATGGGTTTGATCTTGATCCTTATATGCGCCATGATGACCTCGATCGGCATCGTGAAAGAGAAGGAGATGGGAACGATGGAAGTCCTGCTGGTCTCCCCGTTGAAACCCATCTACATCATTCTGGCCAAGGCGATCCCATACCTATTGCTGAGTATGGTGAATATCGCTACGATCTTGCTGCTATCCTATTTCCTGCTGGACGTTCCGATAAAAGGCAGCCTGCTGTTGCTGGTTTCCGTGTCCATCCTGTACGCAATCGTATCCCTCTGTCTGGGCCTGCTGATCTCCACGGTAGCCGATACCCAGCAGGCGGCTATGTTGATCAGCGGTATCGCCTTGATGCTTCCGATCATGTTGTTGAGCGGCATGATGTTCCCGATAGAGAATATGCCGGATATCCTGCGATGGTTCTCCCATATCGTTCCGGCCAAATGGTATATCATCGCCGTGAAGGACGTGATGATCAAGGGGCTTCCCGCCGTGTCGATCTTGAAGGAGATCGGGATACTGTCGTTCATGGCGGTCGTGCTGGTATTCTTGAGTGTGAAACGTTTTAAAATACGATTATAAGCTATGTTACGATATTTGTTAGAGAAAGAGTTCAAGCAGATCCGTCGGGACCGGTTCATGCCGAAGATTATCTTCATCATCCCGATCATGCAGTTGATCATCTTGCCTTTCGCCGCTAATTTCGAGATGCGAAATATTAACCTTAGCATCGTGGACAATGATCATTCCGTCACCTCCATGCAATTGGTAGATAAGGTACTATCCTCCGGATATTTCCGCCTGACAGACCGGTCGGATCGTTACGACGAGGCGCTGACCTCGGTGGAGAGCAATGAGTCCGATATCATTCTGGAAATTCCCTCTGATTTCGAGCGGGACTTGGGTAAGGAGGGCAGGGCGGACGTGATGATCGCCGCTAACGCCGTGAACGGGACCAAGGGCGGCTTGGGTAGCTCCTACCTCTCCTCGATTATACAGGATTTCAATAGGGAGAAAGGTTTCGCCTCTATGGGATCGGGAAGGGGAGTGGCTTCGATTCACCTGTTCAATCCCCACCTGAGTTACAAGATCTATATGGTTCCCGGCATCATGGTATTCTTGCTGACGATTATTGGGGGATCGATCTCCGCCTTGAATATCGTGAGCGAGAAGGAGAAAGGGACGATCGAGCAGATAAACGTCTCGCCCGTGCCCAAGTCCCTGTTCCTGCTGTCGAAGCTGATCCCTTTCTGGGTGATAGGCTTTGTCCTGCTGACGGTGGCGATCCTTATCGCTTGGCTGATCTACGGCTTGGTGCCGGAGGGGAGTTTCGGGGTGATCTATTTGTTCGCCGCCGTATATTTGATCGCTTTTACGGGATTTGGCTTGGCGATCTCCTCCTTCTCGTCCACGCAGCAACAAGCGATGCTTACGGCGTTTTTCTTCTTGATCATTTTCGCCTTGCTAAGCGGATTGTTCACGCCGATCAGCAGTATGCCGGAATGGGCGCAGAAGATCACGCTGGCGAACCCGGTGCGTTATTTCGTGGATGTGATGCGTATGGTCTATTTAAAGGGGAGCGGCTTTGCCGATTTACGGGGACATTTTGTGATTGTCTGTCTATTTGCTGTTTTTTTTAATCTGTTAGCGGTAATTAGTTATCGTAAAAAGGGGTAGTTCGGAAATAAATGTTTTCTTTGTATCCCGTTTACGGATTATAAACTAATACAGCGAAAAAACATGTCATTTATCATTGTCGTACTTTGTTTGGCCTTATTGATTGTCTTGATATCCTACTTTAAGGTGGATGCTTTCATCGCGTTTCTGATCTCCTCTATCTTGGCGGGCATCGCTTTGGGTATTCCGTTGGAGAAGCTGCCGGACTCGGTGAATAACGGTATCGGGAGTATCTTGGGTGGGTTGACGTTGATTATCGTATTAGGCGCTATGCTAGGCAAGTTGGTGGCCGAGAGCGGAGCGGCACAGAAGATCGCTTCCGTGATGGTGTCGCTTTTTGGTACTAAGCATATACAATGGGGGCTGATGGTGACAGGCTTTGTCGTGGGTATTCCGTTATTTTATGGGATCGGATTTGTGTTGTTGGTGCCATTGATCTTCTCGATCGTGTATAAATACAAGCTTCCGGCGGTCTATATCGGGTTGCCGATGTTGGCGGCGTTGTCCGTGACGCATGGATTCCTGCCCCCGCATCCGTCTCCGGTAGCCTTGGTGGTACAGTTCAACGCAAATATCGGCCTTACGCTGATCTATGGCTTGTTCTTGGCGATTCCAGCTATCATTATCGCCGGGCCGGTGTTCGGCAGTCGGTTGAAACATATAAAATCCGGTCCGGTCACGTTGTTCGAGCAGAAAGAGGATAGCGGGAGATATAGCATGCCGGGCAAGGCGAATAGTTTTATCAGCGCTACGTTGCCTGTCTTTTTACTGATTATCGTGACGGTTATTCCTTATTGCTTTAAGGATATGGGCGAGATGGCGAGCGGGATAGTCTCTTTTATTGGTGCTCCTTCCATTGTAATGCTGATCGCCTTGTTGTTCGCTACATATACGCTGGGCATCCGGCAGGGACGTAGTATCAAGTCGGTTATGGCAGTCTATGGGGAGGCCGTGAAAGATATCTCTATGATCCTTTTGATCATCGCGGGTTCCGGTATCTTCAAGCAGATCATGGAGGATAGCGGGGTAAGCAATGAGCTGGCGACAAGCCTAGAGCAATTGCCCGTTCATCCGTTGATCTTGGGTTGGTTGATCTCTGCCGTGATCCGTTTGTGCGTGGGATCGGCTACGGTGGCGGCGTTGACGGCGGCGGGCGTGGTGATGCCTTTAGTTACGCAAACGGGTGCGAACCCGAACTTGATGGTTTTATCTTTAGGAGCGGGTAGCTTGATGTTCTCGCATGTCAACGATTCCGGTTTCTGGATGTTCAAGGAATATTTTAACCTAAGCATAAAGGATACGATCTGCTCATGGTCTATCATGGAGACGATCGTGTCGGTCGTAGGATTGATCGGGGTAATGATCTTAAATATGATTGTATAATAAAAGAATGATTGAGCAATGAGAAAGAGATGGCTGCTTAGTATCGTTATTATGCTTTTCCCTTTCGTCGCCTCGTTTGCGGCGGACCCGGAGGAAGGTACTTATCCAACGGTCGGGAGGCTTTTTCATATAGCACGAAGCGTGAATAAGAACTTGGTTTGTTACGATGTGAATCTGAGGGATGGTAAGCTGGATACACATGATCCCTTGAACGTTTATTGGGTCAATCGGGAAAAGCATCCGGGGGAAACCAATGGCTTGAGCTATATCCAACGGAAAATGGCTTATGGGTATAAACTGATCTCGGCGAGTGATAATGCTTGTGTATGCTCATTGACCGCTTATCCCTCCCGCCAGTTGACGATTACCAAACGTGATTCCCGCTATGTATGCTACATAACGATCAACAACCAACAGGCGATTCTCCAATCCCTCTACGTTAAAGCCAGCTCCAAGAATCCTTTAAGCGTCGAGTATGTAGAGCTACAAGGAATCTCTGTCGCCACGAATCAACCGGTAACGGAAAGAGTCAGGAAATAGATCAATATATTTTTTTACTAACATATAAATGAAAGAAATTATGAGCATGATTAACGCAGATGAGAATTTTGAGAAATTAGGGTTGACCTTACCTCCCGCACCGGCTCCGGCCGGAGTTTACAAGCCTTGTGTGATAGATGGCAAATACCTGTATCTTTCCGGTCACGGGCCTGTGCGGAATGATAAGTCCTTGATCATCGGACGTATCGGCAAGGACTTGACGATGGATGAAGGCAAACTCGCCGCCCAGCAAGTAGGACTTACCATGTTGGCGACCATCCAGGCGAACCTTGGTAGCTTCAACAAGATAAAGAGAGTGATCAAGGTATTGGGTATGGTAAATTGTACGCCCGATTTCGGAAAGCATCCTTATGTGATCAATGGCTGTAGCGAGTTGTTCGCCGCCGTATGGGGGCCGGATAACGGTGTAGGTACCCGTAGCGCCGTAGGATTCGGTTCTCTTCCCGATAATATTCCTGTAGAGATAGAGGCTTTGTTCGAATTATACGAATAAGCCATGGACGATTGGTACGTCATAAGTAATGTAGACCGGATAGACTCGCCAGCCTTGGCGTTCTATCCGGATCGTATTTCCGGCAATATCGAGTTGGCCAAGAGGATCATAGGCGATACGAACCGGCTTCGTCCGCACGTGAAGACGAATAAGGCGGCTGAGGTATCCCGCATGCTGCTGGATGCCGGAATCCGGAAGTTCAAGTGCGCTACGATTGCCGAGGCCGAGATGCTGGGGCATATGAATGCCCCAGATGTATTATTAGCCTATCAGCCGGTAGGTCCGAAGATTTCCCGCTTATTAGATTTGATAAAGGCATATCCCGCCACCCATTACTCCTGCTTGGTAGATCAAGCGGAGAATGCCCGTGCGATCTCGGCTCTTTGCGAGGCCGGGAATATCACCTTGGATGTCTTTATCGATCTGAACGTGGGAATGAATCGTACCGGAGTCCTCCCGGAGAGAGCGGAGGCGCTGGTGGATGCCATTCTGCCGCTGAAGTCTCTGCAGATTATCGGGTTGCATGGCTACGACGGACATATACATGACGCGGAGCTATCGGTACGTTGCCAAGGCGCGGATGCAGCGTACGCCTTGACCGAACGTGTGTTCCGGGAGATATCCCGCAAGTTTGCCTATCCATTGGTAAAGGTGATGGGAGGTACTCCTACATTCCCGATGTACGCGAAGCGGAAGGATTGCGAATGCAGTCCCGGCACGTTTGTGTTCTGGGATTGGGGGTATGGAAACGCTTATCCGGATATGCCGTTCAAGGTAGCTGCCTTATTGATAACTCGGGTCATTTCCGTGCTGGATGAGCATCATGTTTGCGTAGATCTTGGTTACAAGGCGGTAGCCTCGGAAAGTCCTTTGCCCCGTGTGTTTTTCTTGAACCATCCGGAGGCGAAACCTATCTCCCAGAGCGAGGAGCATCTGGTCTTGGAAGTCCCGGACAGTCGGCTCTATCCATTAGGTTCCGTATTCTATGGCATTCCCGTTCATATTTGTCCTACGGTCGCTTTATACGACAAGGCTTATGTGATCCGGGATCGTGAGGCGATCGGCGAATGGCCTATCATTGCCCGTTCACGTCGCATCACCTATTAACGGTAATCAAATTTTCAATTATCAATTATCAACTCTCAATTAATAAAATGAATAAGCCATTTATTATCGACGCTCATCTCGACCTTAGCATGAACGCTTTGGAGTGGAACCGGGATTTGCGTCAACCCCTAAAGGAAATAAACCGGAGAGAAATCGGTATGACCGATAAGCCCGACCGTGGAAACGCCACTATATCGTTTGAGGAACTGCGTAAAGGAAACGTCGGGTTGGTAGTCGCCACCCAGATCGGTCGCTATGTAGGGCCGGATAATCCACTTCCCGGTTGGCATTCCCCGGAACAAGCTTGGGCGCAGACCCAAGGCCAACTTGCTTGGTATAAGGCGATGGAAGAGGAGGGCCAGATGGTCATGATCCGGGATAAGAAGGCCTTGGATACGCATCTGGCTCTTTGGAAAGACGGTGAACCCGCCGACAAGAAGCCGATCGGTTATGTATTAAGTATCGAGGGAGCCGACTCGTTCATCACGGTGAATCATGTGGAAAGGGCGTATGCTTATGGCTTGAGGGCGGTTGGCCCGGCACATTACGGCCCCGGAAGATATGCCAACGGTACGGATTCTACCGGTCATCTGAATGCCATGGGGAAAGAGTTGTTGCGTACCATGGATCGCTTGGGTATGATTCTTGACGTGACCCATTTATGTGATGAGGCTTTCTGGGATGCATTGGATTTGTATAAGGGACCGATTTGGGCGAGCCATAACAACTGTCGGGCCTTCGTAGATCACAACCGCCAGTTTAGCGACGAGATGATCAAGGCGTTGATAGAGCGTGGCGCCGTGATCGGTATCGCCCTAGACGCTTGGATGATGGTACCGAACTGGGTGCGAGGCGAGTCTACTCCAAGAGGCATGAACTGTGGTATGGAGATTATGGCGAACAATATCGATCATGTCTGCCAATTGGCCGGAAACGCGAACCATGTGGCTATCGGCAGTGATCTGGATGGTGCTTTCGGTACGGAGCAATGCCCGTATGACCTAGTAACGATCGCCGATCTCCAAAAGATATTCCCGATCCTTCAATACCGTGGCTTTACGGACGATGCTATCAACCGTATCGCCTCTGGTAACTGGATTGAGTTCTTACGGAAGCATTTGCCGGAATAAGCTACCGCAACCCGGGTTGCAGTGATACCGCGATGTGGATGCAGTGTTACTGCAACCCGGATTGTAGCGTCACTGCATCCGCATCGCGGTAAAAAGACAAACAAAGTGAGTCTATTTTATATCTGCAATACCAAGACGAACCGGCATCCCTTCTTATATTCCTTATCGATAGATAGGGTTCCGTTTAATTTACTAGCCATCAGTGCGCAGATGGGTAATCCCAAACCATCGCCTTGTGCTAGATCCTTCGCCTCATTGAATGGCTTGAATAAGTTCTCTTTTAGATCATCTGGTATGCCTGTACCATTATCGGTAATGATAAATTGGCAAACATGAGCGCCTTTCCGTTTAAATTCCAGACGAATGTTACCGCTGGAAGTATATAATGCGGCATTCTTTAACAAATGCAATAAGACTTGTTCCAGATGCTCGGCGTTCGTCTTAATCTCCAATTGGGGCACGTCTGTTACGAGGTTGACCTCCGGCTGAATATCCCCTTTAACCTTCTCCACGATTTTCTTACTGAAGTTTCCTACATTAAAAGAACTAACCTCATACGGTTCCATCAACGTATTCTCCAAGGAGGAAAGCTCTTGGATATGAACCGTAAACTGTTTCAAAGCCTCTACCCGTGTCCATACATCCTCGGCCTGCTTCGGAGCTACCGCCTGTAATTCCTTGGCGGATGCGCTAAGCTTGTTCAAGGTAGGCTCCATCTGAACCGATATGTTTTGGATGAATTGGGCTTGTTGTTCGCTATGCTCGTTTGTCGTCTGGATGATTTTCTTTAATTTCTTGTTCAGCACGATGAAGCGCAGCAAAAGGAATCCTAAGAAAAGTAAGGCGGCTATAAGGATTACCACGAATGTAATAAGTCCAACAATCATATATTGCTTAACAGACAATTTATCGTCTTTCTCCTGTATTGTCTGTAGGCTCTGATCGTATTTTTGTTGTAATGCCCCTAGCTTATCCTCTGCCGTAAGAGCCTTTACGGAATCCGTCCATACGATGTATTTGTCGTAGGTACGTTCCATCAGTGGGGCGTTGTTTGCCTTACGAGCGATAGAGATCAGGTTCCGGTAGCAATCGTTCACCTTGTCGTATTCTTTTTTCTCCTTATACTGGTTGATCAGTTTCTGGAAAGCAGCGTCCCCCTGCTCGTTTTGCCCGAACGTATAATAATAACCCGCTTGGGTATATAATAAATTGTTCGATAACTTCTCATCACCCGCTTGGCTGGCCAGATTATCTAATGTATTGAGTTGAACTTGCGCTTGGGCGGCGTTCTTTAGCTTAATATACATTTCCAACCGCTCTTTCGTTACTTGGAAGCGTTGCTCATAGAGCGATTTTTGCAACTTCAGTTCCTCGGTTAAGATGAATTGGTTCATCTGGCGGCAAAGATCGAATGCCTCTTGGTAATAATTCTCGCAATAATATAGATAAGCCGCCTGCGTACCGGCATCGATTGCCTGTTTGTAATCACCTTGTTGGGATAAGCTCTTGTAAGCTTGTAAAAAAAGATAACGAGCTTTGGTGTAGTCTTTTTTTTCCAGGCTGCTTTGTGCCTGTTTCATAAATTGATTCGTCGTATTTTGCGCCTGCATGACCGGACAGAAACAAAGCATAAAAGATAGTAAAAGATAAATGACCCTCATAACTTAAATTTTTTTTGAAGTAAAAATATGTATTTACTGGGATTCATACAAAATATATCAGGGGAAAAATAATAGATATTTTATTTTAAGATACGATTTGTGTGTCAATATTCATATTTATTTTGTCAATTCTGAAAGTTCTGAACAAGTGGAATGTGCTATCTTTATCACATTTATTAACTTTAAGAATTGTGTTTATGAGTATATCCGTATTAACAAAAGGCATGTCGTGTCTATTCTTTTGTTTTTGTGTTTGTTGTATGAATGCGCAAGTAAGAAACACTGATCCTGTACGTCACTTGAGGATATCCGGTTATTTGGGGCAACGGATCGACGCTTGTATCGAGTATCGAGTGAAAGCTCAAGATGTGGATCATTTGGTGGAACCTTTCCGGCATAAGGAAGAGACCTTGCGCTGGCAATCGGAATTTTGGGGAAAATGGATACAAGGGGCGATCGCCTCATACCGTTATGATAAAGATCCTGAGTTGTACAAGATTATTAAGAATGGAGCGGAGTCGTTGATGGAAACCCAATTACCGAATGGGTATATCGGTAATTATTCCGAGGAAGCGCAGTTGAACCAGTGGGATATATGGGGGCGGAAATACACGGCTTTAGGTTTGATCGCTTATTATGACTTATCCGGGGATCGAAAAGCTTTGGATGCCGCCTGCCGGGTGATCGACCATTTGATGACGCAGGTGGGACCCGGAAAAGTGAATATCGTGACGACCGGTAATTATATAGGAATGCCAAGCTCTTCGGTACTTGAGCCGGTGATGTATCTGTATAATCGTACCCGGCAAGATAAATATCTGGATTTTGCCAAGTACATCGTAAAGCAATGGGAGACTCCGGAAGGCCCTCGATTGATTAGTAAGGCGATTGCGGATATTCCTGTCGCCGGACGTTTTCCACATCCAAAGGTTTGGTTCTCTCCGGAGAATGGACAAAAAGCATATGAGATGATGTCTTGTTATGAGGGCTTGTTGGAACTTTACAAGGTCACTAAGAATCCATTATATTTATCTGTGGTGGAGAAAACGATGAATCATATTATCAATGAGGAAATCAATGTGGCTGGTTCCGGTAGTGCGTTCGAGTGCTGGTATGGGGGCAAGGCGTTACAAACTTATCCTACTTATCATACGATGGAGACTTGTGTGATGTTCACGTGGATGTAGATTTGTGACAGGATGCTCGGACTAACCGGAAATTCCTTATATGCGGACCAGATCGAGAAGGCTATGTATAACGCTTTACTAGCCTCGCTGAAAGCGGATGCCTCTCAAATAGCGAAATACAGTCCGTTGGAGGGCTGGCGGCATGAAGGAGAGGAGCAATGCGGTATGCATATCAATTGTTGCAATGCGAATGGACCTCGTGCTTTCGCGATGATTCCGCAATTCGCTTATCAGATAAACGGCAGACGTATCGATGTCAACCTATATGCGGCTTCGAGCGTGGAGGTAGAGTTGGATAAAAAGACGAGGGTGTCGATGACACAGGAGACGAACTACCCGATAGACGGGCAAGTCCGGATTGTGGTGGAACCGGAGAAGACGAGTGATTTTACGATCGCCTTGCGTATCCCGGCGTGGAGTGAGCGAACTGTGGTGTCTGTCAATGGTGAGCCTTTAACGGATCTGTTGGCTGGAGCATACCTACCGATTCATAGGACTTGGGAGAAAGGGGATGAAATTACGGTGGAGTTGGATATGCGGGCTCGCTTGGTGGAGCTGAACGAGGCTCAAGCGATCGTAAGAGGCCCTTTGGTGCTGGCTAGAGATAGCCGCTTTAAGGATGGAGATGTGGATGAGGCTTCCGTGATCGTCAGCAAGGATGGTTATGTGGAATTAACTCCGGTACAAGCCCCCGATTTCGCTTGGATGGCTTTTACCGTTCCTATGGTTTTAGGAACGGATTTGGAAGGAAACGGCAAGGCTCGCCCGATTCATCTGTGCGATTTCGCATCAGCTGGTAATACGTGGAATCAGGCAGAACGTTATAGAGTGTGGCTACCAAAAACATGGAATGTCATGCGTACGCCTTATAAACCTTATTGAGCGGTTCACTCCAGCTCAATGCGTCCGATCCCTGAATTCCGAGGGTGTAACCCCTTCTTTCTTCTTAAAGAATGTGGAGAACTGGCCGGCATTCTCGAAATGCAGGCTATAGGCGATCTCGGAGATCGTCAAAGGGGTGCTAGTCAGAAGCTCTTTCGCACGAAGGAGCTTCTGTTGTAATTGATATTGGGCGGGGGAGACGCCGGTGTATTCCTTAAACATCCGGCGAAACCATGAATAACCTAAACCAAGACGGGCAGCGATCTCTTCCGGACTTAATGGGTCCTCGATGTTCTCCTTCATTAATATACGTGCCTCGTTGATTTTATCTACGACATAGGTGTTCGTGAAGGAGTTGTTCTTTTCCTTATAATATACGGAGCCTAATATATGAAGCACGATACTGGAGATCATCTGTTGGTAACCGGATTTCTCCTCCGAGGCGAACTTCAGTATATCCTCATAAAGTCCGACGATCGTAGCGCTCAGCCCGATCCGGTGTAGCGGCTCTTCCTTGGTAAAGAATTTCTTCTCCACACGTTTATCGATATGAATACCCCGAAAACCTACCCAATACTCATCCCATCCCGTTTCCCGGTCCGGATAATAACTATGCCATTCCCCGGGGAAAAGGAGGATCATCGTCCCTGCGTTTATCTTTTGCGATTTACAAGACTGGGAGGAAAAGTACCCGCTACCTTTCGTTATATATACCAATTGATACTCATTCAGGATGCGCCCGGTCTGAGGCTTGAAATTATACTTCTCCGGATGCCGGGAAAGTGGATAGGCGCAACCCGGCGGGATGAATTGATATCCGACCGTCGTGACGACGATTCCCCATTCCTCATCCGTAGCGCTGATCGTCAAGTAACGTAGTAAATCATTCCGCAGTTCGTTCATGTCAGATTTGAAAGGTTTAAAATCATTTTCGTAAGCAAATATAGCAATAATGCTTCTACTTTTGCTTTCGTCAAACAAATAACTTTGTTAAGCCATGAAGGAATATAATTTTCTAGCCTTTGATATAGGGGCTACCAGTGGACGGGCCGTGCTCGGGACCTTAAAGGATGCCAAATTTGAAATGAAAGAGATCCATCGGTTCCCGAATCCGATGGTGGAATTACACGGACGGTTTTATTGGGATATCTATCATCTTTATACTTCTCTTATAGAAAGCTTGACGATATGCGCCCGGCAAAGAATCCGGTTGCACTCGATCGGAATAGATACATGGGGGGTGGATTTTGGGTATGTGGCTTTGGATGGCTCTTTATTGGGCTTACCTCGTGCTTACCGAGATCCTTATACGGACGGCGCTCCCGAGGACTTTTTCAAACGGATTCCCAAGGAAGAGGTCTATAAGCGGACAGGTATTCAAGTGATGCCGTTTAATAGCTTGTTCCAGCTTTTCAGGGCGGGGCAAGACTCGTTTATACCGCAGGAAGTGGCGGAAAAGATATTATTCATACCGGACCTTTTGGCTTATATGTTGACGGAGCGTATGGTATGTGAATATACGATCGCTTCCACGTCTCAATTATTGAACCCGGAAACCCATAAATTCGATTACAAGCTCTTGGAGGCCGTAGGTGTATCTCCTACTTTGATGTGTCCGGTGGTGATGCCGGGGACGTTGATCGGGCGGTTGAGCGAGTCGATCGCCCGTAAGACAGGAATCGGGGAAATCCCGGTAATCGCCGTGGCTGGTCACGATACGGCGTCGGCGGTAGCCGCTGTTCCTGCTTCTTCTCCTAATTTCGCTTACTTGAGTAGTGGTACTTGGAGCTTGATGGGTATCGAGGTGGAGAAGCCGATCATCAACGAGGTATCTTTCAAGAATAATTTCACGAATGAGGGGGGTATCGAGGGTACGACTCGCTTTTTGAAGAATATTACAGGTATGTGGATCTTGGAACGTTGCCGGGAGCAATGGAAGCGGTCCGGATTGGATTATTCGTACGATGATATGGTTCGGATGGCGGAGTTGAGCGAATTTACTTCTTTGATCAATCCGGATGATCCTCGTTTCGCCAATCCTGAGAGTATGCTACGTGAGATCACGGCCTATTGTGAGGAAACCGGACAGGCTGTTCCCGCTTCGGACGCCGATTATGTACATTGTATATTTTATAGCTTGGCGAATCGTTATAAAGAGGTGCTGGAAATACTCAAATCGATGTCGCCACATCCGATTGAACGATTGCATGTGATAGGTGGTGGCTCTCGGAACGATCTGCTGAATCAGTTGACAGCCAACGCTATCGGTATTCCCGTATTGGCAGGCCCGTCTGAGGCGACTGCCATTGGAAATTGCTTGATACAGGCTAAGTCGGCAGGATTACTGACGGATTGTTGGGAGATGCGAAGACTGATAGCCACCGCATTCCCTCCCAAGGAATTTTATCCGGAAAGGTGATACACTTTCAAATCATATAAATTTAAAAACATCATACCATGACAAAAGACAGTTTAATTCAACAGGCATTTGAAGTAGCGGCAGAACGCTATGCGGCCGTAGGTGTAGACGTTCGTAAAGCTTTAGAGGATATGAAGAAAATATCCCTATCCCTGCATTGCTGGCAGGCCGATGACGTAAGCGGTTTCGAGAACCAAGGCGGCTCCTTGACTGGTGGTATACAAGTGACCGGCAATTATCCGGGACGTGCCCGTACTATCGACGAGTTGCGCCGGGATGTATTGAAGGCGAAATCCTATATCCCCGGTAATCATCGGCTTAGTCTGCATGAGATCTACGGGGATTTCCAAGGGGAGAAAGTAGACCGTGACGAGGTAGAACCCCGTCATTTCGAGAGCTGGATACAATGGGCGAAAGAGAATGATTTCAAGCTAGACTTCAACAGTACCTCTTTCTCGCACCCTAAAAGCGGAGATTTGACCTTGGCGAACCCCAGCGAGGATATCCGTAACTTCTGGATCGAGCATACGAAGCGTTGTCGCTGGATCAGCGATGAGATGGGCAAAGCCCAGAACGATCCTTGCATGATGAACCTTTGGATACATGACGGGAGCAAGGAAGTACCGGCCAGCCGCTTACGTTATCGCCGTATCTTGGAGGAATCGCTGGATGAGATATTCGCTACCGAATATAAATGGATGAAAGATTGTATCGAGGCGAAACTCTTCGGTATCGGTCTGGAAAGTTATACGGTAGGTTCCTATGATTTCTATTTGGGTTACGGGGCGAAAAAGAACAAGATCGTTACCTTGGACACCGGCCATTTCCATTTGACGGAAAGTATCGCCGACAAGGTTTCCTCGTTATTGCTGTTTACGCCCGAGATCATGTTGCACGTAAGTCGTCCGATCCGTTGGGATAGCGATCATGTCGTGATCTTGAATGACGATGTGCAGGATTTAGCCCGTGAGATCGTGCGTTGCGACGCCTTGGACCGGGTACATATCGGTTTGGATTATTTCGACGCTACCATCAATCGTATCGGTGCTTATGTCATTGGTAGCCGTGCTACGCAAAAAGCCTTTATGCTCGCTTTGCTGGAGCCGATCGCCTTGCTTCGCCAGTACGAGGATGAGGGTAAGTATTTCCAGCGTCTTGCCTTGCAGGAGGAAGCGAAGAGTCTGCCTTGGGGGGCGGTTTGGGATATGTATTGTCTACAAAGTGGGGTCCCCGTAGGAGAGTCTTATATCGCTGAGATCGAGAAATATGAGTCCGACGTTACCTCAAGACGGCAATGATAGAGATCGGGATCGGGTTGTTGATCATCGCGATCGGCAGTTTCGGGCAGAGTAGCTCGTACGTGCCGATCAATAAGATCCGGGATTGGAGTTGGGAAAGCTTTTGGTTGGTGCAAGGTATCTTCGCTTGGTTGGTTTTCCCTTATCTCGGGGCGATGTTGGCGGTACCGGAAGGGAGTACCTTGCTGGAGCTATGGTGTTCGCCGGGTAGCTTGGGAGCGGTTATCTATGGCATGCTCTGGGGTGTCGGCGGGTTGACTTTCGGGTTGAGTATGCGTTATCTGGGCGTAGCTTTGGGACAGAGCATCGCCTTGGGTACATGCGCCGGTTTTGGTACGCTCTTCCCGGCTTTGTTCGGTGGAACGAATCTGTTTGAGGGAACCGGATTGATCCTGTTGACCGGTGTTTGCATTACCTTAGCGGGTATCGCCGTGATCGGTTACGCCGGAAGCCTGCGGGCCCGGAATATGAGTGAGGAGGAGAAGAAAGCGGCGGTGAAGGATTTTGCCTTGACTAAGGGCTTGGCGGTAGCCTTGCTTGCCGGTGTGATGAGCGCCTGCTTCAATTTGGGTTTGGAATCGGGAAACGAGGTGCTGGCGAAAGCGAGAGAGGCGGGAGCTAGCGATCTGTTCGCCTTGAATCCCGTGATACTGTTGGTTACTTTGGGCGGCTTTTGTACGAACGCTGTGTATTGTATTTTCCAGAACGTGAAAAATGGGACGGGCAAGGATTATTTCTCGGTATCGGGAGGTACATTGCTGAATAATGTCTTATTTTGCGCTTTGGCAGGCGTGCTTTGGTACTCGCAGTTCTTCGGACTGGGGATGGGAAAGAGCTATTTCTCGGATTCCCCGGTTATGCTGGCTTTCTCGTGGAGTATCCTGATGTCGTTGAATGTTATTTTCAGTAATGTCTGGGGCATCTTATTAAAAGAATGGAAGGGCGTGGATCGCCGGACGATCGTGGTATTGATTACCGGCATGTGTATCTTGATCCTTTCCTTATTATATCCGAATATAGTTTAATTAAAATAGACATGATAATACTAAGAAACAATGAACGCCTGATGGCGGAAATAGATCGTATCGCCGAGGTCGCCGGCTATTTGTGGACCAAGGGTTGGGCTGAGCGAAACGGCGGGAATATATCGGTGAACCTGACTACTTTATTGAGCGAGGAGGAGAAGGCGTTGCCGGCTTTGGTTTCCTCGATCCCCTTACAAGAGGCGATGACGGCCTTATGTGGGCACGTCTTTTATGTGACGGGTACCGGGAAACGGATGCGTTACGTGGCGAAAGATCCTTTCGCCAACGGCTCTTTGATCCGTATCGCCGCCGATGGGAAATCGTATGATATCCTAGCGGAGCAACCGATCCAACCGACTTCCGAGTTGCCTTCCCATTTGTTGATGCACAATTTCTTGCGTGCGAAGGGACGGGATAACCGGGTGGTATTGCATACGCATCCGACGGATATTATCGGCATGACGCATTGCAAGCCATTCTTGGATTCGGACAAGATTACCCGCACGTTATGGAGTATGATTCCGGAATGTCGGATTATCGTGCCGAAAGGGGTCGGTATTGTTCCTTACGAGATACCGGGCACTTTGGCGTTGGCGCACGCTACGATCCGTCAGTTAGAGGAGCACGACGTGGTGTTCTGGGAGAAGCACGGTATCCTTGCCGTCGGTGAGGACCTGATCGAGTGCTTCGATGCGATTGATACGTTGAGTAAATCCGCCCAGATCTATTTCAGTGCCCGCATGACCGGTTACGAGCCGGAAGGTATGACGGATCAGCAATTGGATGACTTGGTTCCGGCTTTTGGACTCTAGCGTATGCGAAAGAAATTAATCATTCTATTCATAGGGATCGGTTCGTTCACGTTGTTCGCCCAGCAGCGAGACCATCGGACACGGGAGTATATCGCTCCGGTCCGTATTGTCTGGCAGCAAGATAGTTCGCAAATTACGGGAGCGAACCATTTGCTTGTTCCGGGCAACGGACAGTCGGATTTGGCGAATAATCGGTTGTGTGTGTTGAAAAGTACGCCAACCGAACATCCCGCTTTGCTGCTTGATTTCGGGAAGGAGTTGCAAGGCGGCCTTCAGCTGGTGACCGGTATGCCGCCGTCTCACGATCCGGTTTCCGTACGGGTTCGTTTCGGCGAGTCCGTTAGTGAGGCTATGTGCGAGATAGATGGTGCGAACGGGGCGAGCAACGATCATGCGATGCGGGATTTCGTGGTATCGCTCCCTTGGCTGGGCGTGCAGGAGATCGGTAATTCCGGTTTCCGTTTCGTGCGTATTGATGTATTGGGTGATTCTACGGAGTTGCAATTAAAAGAGGTCCGTGCGATCTCCACGTTTCGGGATATTCCTTATTTGGGCTCTTTCCGTTGTAATGACGAGCGGTTGAACCGGATCTGGAAGACAGGTGCATACACGGTCCACTTGAATATGCAGGAATATCTATGGGACGGCGTAAAACGGGATCGTCTGGTCTGGGTGGGGGATTTACATCCGGAGGTAATGACGGTCAGTACCGTCTTCGGTTATAATGAGGTGGTTCCTAAGAGCTTGGATTTGATTCGGGATATTACGCCGCTGCCTAGTTGGATGAACGGTATCAGTTCGTACTCGATCTGGTGGTTGTTGATTCAGCGGGATTGGTATTATTACCAAGGGAATCTTGCGTATCTACAAGAGCAACGCTCTTATATGACTGCTTTGTTGCGTCACTTGATCTCGAAGGTTGACCCAAGCGGACAAGAGAGACTGGATGGGAACCGTTTCTTGGATTGGCCTTCCAGTGAGAATACACCCGCTATCGATGCCGGCCTTCAATCGCTGATGATACAAGCCATGCGTGCGGGAGAGGAGTTATGTACCGTTTTAGGCGAGGATGCGTTGGCCTCGGAGTGCCGTGCGGTAGCTTCCAAAGCTATTGAGTTTTCCCTTCGGAAGAAATCCCGGTTCCCTTCGGAGAAAGATCGGATTACGCCCGGGGACAAACAGGCCGCCGCTTTGATGGCTCTGGCGGGTATCATGGATGCTAAGGAGGCGAACGAGCGTTGCTTGGCAGTGGACGGGGCGAAAGGCTTCTCTACGTTTTACGGGTATTATATGCTACGGGCAATGGCGTTGGCTGGTAATTACCAAGGTGCGTTAGATGTGATCCGTACGTATTGGGGAGCTATGCTGGATGTAGGTGCTACTACGTTTTGGGAGGATTTCAATATGGAATGGCTTCCGGATGCAGGGCGTATTGATGAGCTGGTCCCCGCTGGAAAGAAAGATATTCATGGAGATTATGGAGCGTATTGCTATCAAGGTTTCCGCCATAGTTTGTGCCATGGATGGGCTTCGGGCCCCACATCGTGGTTAAGCGAGTACGTATTGGGCGTACAAGTGGTGGAACCGGGTTGCCGTACGGTACGTATCATCCCACATCTGGGAGATCTCGAATGGGTGGAAGGTACGTTTCCCACGCCTTATGGGGTGATTGAGATCCGACATGAGAAAGGTGCGGACGGTAGGGTGATAAGCCATATCAACGCTCCTGAAGAAATCCGTGTTTGTATGGATTAAAAACAAATATGAATAATAAAATAAACGATGCTACTATGCGAATAAAACAGTCTATTTATATCTACGCTTTCGCCGCCCTCTTATTAGGCGGTTGTAAAAGCAATAATGAATTAACGATACCTACGAATCTCCGTACGGAATACCTTACGGAGCCTATCGGCTTGGATACTTCGTCTCCTCGCTTTACATGGGAATACTCCGGAAATGAGGAGGGCTTTAAGGCTTCCCGCTATGAGGTACGGATCGGTACGAGTCCGGGCGACTTGCGGCCCTATGCGGAGGGAATGGCCCTGAAACCTCATACCCGTTATTACTGGAATGTTACGGTATGGGATGGTGAAGGGCGTCCGTGCGCTACCTCGGAGACGGCTTCTTTCGAGACCGCTAAGTTCGATCCCTCGGATTGGTCCGCCTCTTGGATTACCGATCATAAGGATAAGGAGTTCGAGCCTGCACCTCTGTTCCGCAAGTCTTTCCCGGTAGGCAAGGAAGTGAAGGATGCCCGTGTGTACGTAGCATCCGCCGGGTATCATGAGCTATTCATCAATGGCGAGCGGGTCGGAACGAATTATCTGGACCCGGGGTATACACATTTCGACAAACGTATCTTGTACGTGACGCATGATGTTACCTCTTTGCTGAAGCAAGGCGACAACGCCGTGGCCGCTGTTTTGGGAAACGGCTGGTACAACGAGCAGTCCGTGGCGGTCTGGAATTTCCATGAGGCACGCTGGCGGGATCGTCCCCGCCTGCTATGTGAGTTACGTATTACCTATACGGATGGTACGACGGAGGTGATTGGCTCGGACGAGACTTGGAAGACTTCCACCGGGGCCTATACCTATAATAATATATACAGCGGCGATAAATTCGATGCCCGGCTGGAAGAGGCCGGCTGGAAAACCGCTCATTTCGACGATAGTAAATGGGAAGCGGCACTTCCGGCTCCGGCTCCGGCACCTCTGTTGGTAGCCCAGCAAATGCCGGGAATCCGTATCACGGAAGAGGTGAGACCCGTGTCTATGAAACGTTTCTCCGATCAGTTGTACGTATATTCTTTCCCGAAGAACATGTCCGGCCTTTGCCGCTTGAAGGTGAAAGGCGATGCGGGAACCCGTATCACGTTAAAACATGGTGAGTTGTTGAAGAAAGATGGTCGCTTGGAGCAAGGCAATATCAATGTATATTATCATCCGGTCAAACCGGACGAGGTATTCCAGATGGATGTCTTTACCTTGAAAGGTACGGGAGAGGAGGAGATCTTCATGCCTTCCTTCTCTTATCACGGTTTCCAATACGTGGAGGTGGAGAGTAGCCGTCCCGTTACTTTAACGGAAGAGAACTTGACCGGCTTGTTTATGCATACCGATGTCCGTCCGTCCGGTTCCTTCGCTTGTTCGAATCCTCTATTGAATAAGATATGGGAGGCTACGATGCAGGCTTACCGCAGTAACCTGCACAGTATCCCGACCGATTGTCCGCAACGGGAGAAGAATGGCTGGACAGCCGACGCGCATATCGCGATCGACCTCGGTTTGCTGGGCTTCGATGGTATCACGCTTTATGAGAAATGGATGAATGATATTATCGATAACCAGCGTGAGGCGGGTGAGATTTCCGGTATCATTCCTTCCAGCGGTTGGGGATATGGCGAGTGGCCGGGTCCGGTTTGGGACGCTGTCATGTTTATCATCCCGAACGCCTTGTATGATTATTATGGCGAGTCTCGTAGTATAGAGCGCTTATATCCTACGATGCTGCGGTATCTGGATTATTTGAAGACGAAAGAGAAAGACGGTTACTTGCCTTTTGGCTTGGGTGACTGGGTGTATTGGAAAGCTACGACGAATAATGAATATACCTCTACCGCCTACTATTATCTGGATTATAAGTTGATGGCTCGCTTCGCCTCTTTACTGGGCAAGGATGCCGCTCCTTATCAAGAGAAAGCGAATACGCTCAAATCCTTGATCAACCAGAAGTTCTTCAACGCCGAGACCAGTGTGTATGCCGAAGGAACCCAAACGGCGCAAGCCTTGGCCTTGTATCTGGGACTTGTACCGGAAGGAAAGGAACAACTTGTGGCGGATAAGCTGCGTGAGGTGGTAGCGGGAAATAACTATTTCTTGGATTTTGGTCTATTAGGCAGTAAGACCGTTCCGGCCATGCTTACGAAATATGGCTATATCGAGGATGCCATGAAGATGATCACGAAGACCGAGGCACCTTCTTGGGGATATTGGGTAGAGACGATGGGTTACTCCACATTGCCGGAGACGTGGACACTTAGTCCGAAGTTTGCCGACGCTTCCTTGAACCATGTCTTTATGGGAGATGTCTCCGCTTGGATGATGAACCAGCTGGCCGGTATCAATCATGACGACTCGGATCCGGGCTTCCGTCATATCCGTATCACTCCTCATTTCGTGAAAGAACTGGATTGGGCGAAAGGTGAGTACCATTCCGTACGCGGCCGTATCGCAAGCGAATGGAAACGGGAAGGGGATAAGGTTATGCTTACCGTGACGATTCCGGCTGATTGCTCCGCCGATATCGTGGTAGGCGATCAGACCGAGACCGTATCCGCCGGTACGCATACATTTACATATCCCGCTTAATATACTTAGTTGTAGAGACGGGGCGTGCCCCGTCTCCCACCGGCTAATAGTATCTTTAAGTTACCTTTTGGGGAGATGAGACGGGGCACGCCCCGTCTCTACAACCAGATAATTATAAACTGTTGAACTTTAAAGATTAAATTTATGAATAAGCTACTCATTGCCTTCTTTTTGTTCCTCTTGCCTTTCGGCTGGATAAAGGCGACAGCTTCATCTCATCCCGAATCCTTCCCTTGGAAAGCCCAATGGATCAATACCGAGCGTTGCCAAAGCGCCACGAACACTTGGTTGATCTACCGTAAATCATTCGGCGTGACGGATGTCCCGAATCAACTCATCGCCCGTATCGCCGCCGATTCCAAGTATTGGCTTTGGATCAACGACCAACTGGTTATCTTCGAGGGTGGCTTGAAAAGAGGACCTTCTCCTTCCGGGACTTATTACGATCCGGTAGATATCGCCCCTTACCTGACAAAGGGCACGAATACCATCGCCGTCTTGCTCTGGCATTTCGGAAAAGACGGTTTCAGTCATATCAACAGTGGGAAAGCAGCTTTGTTATTCGAGGCGATCGCTCCGGGACTGGAGATCGTCTCCGACGCGAGCTGGCAGTGCGCCTTGTATGAGGCCTATCAAAATACCGAGGCCCCTTTCCCGAATTACCGTATGCCGGAGAGTAATATCCGCTTCGATGCCCGTCAAGCGATAACAAACTGGAACCGTACGAGTTTCGAAGGTTCCCTTCCGGGGGCGGTCTGCGTCGGTAAGGCGGGGAAAGCTCCTTTCGGGGAGCTGGTGGAACGTCCGATACCCCAGTGGAAAAACAGCGGCCTGTTATCCTATGTATCCGTCCGGGAATCCTTGAGAGGTGATACCCTGTTCTGTCGTTTGCCCTATAATGCCCAGATCACTCCGTATCTAAAAGTAGAGGCGGAAGCCGGGAAGACTATCCACATCCGGATGGATAATTACGAGGGAGGAAGCGAGCGCAACGTACGTGCCGAATATATCACCCGTGAGGGTGAGCAGGAATACGAAAGCTATGGCTGGATGAACGGCCATGAGGTCTATTACATCATCCCCGAGGGCGTGAAGGTGCTGGATGTGAAATACCGTGAGACCGGTTACAACACGGACCTCGCGGGCTCTTTCCATTGTGACGACCCGTTCTACGACGAGCTTTGGCAACGTTCTGCCCGCACCTTATACATAACGATGCGTGATAATTATATGGACTGTCCGGACCGTGAACGTGCCCAATGGTGGGGTGACGAGGTGAATGAGCTAGGCGAGGCTTTCTACGCCCTTTCTCCGTCCGGGCAGAAACTAGCCGTAAAAGGCATCCATGAATTAATGAATTGGCAGCGGGAGGACGGAACGCTCTACTCTCCGGTTCCGGCGGGTAATTGGGATAAGGAGCTTCCTTTACAGATGTTGGCGTCTATCGGTTGGTACGGTTTTTATACACAATATTATTATAGTGCCGACAGTAGTTTCGTTCCGGTGATATACGACCGGATGCGCCGTTACCTGCACGAGGTCTGGCAAGTCGATAAGAGTGGCTTGGTGATCGAGCGTCAAGGCGCTTGGAGTTGGGGCGACTGGGGCGAGCACGTCGATATGGGTGTATTGACCAATTGCTGGTATTATCTGGCCTTGAAAGCGGAGCGAGCCTTCGCCCTGCAACTCGGCAGGGATAAGGATGCCGATGAGATCTCCCGGATGATGCGTAGCATAGAACGTTGTTTCGACACGAAGTTCTGGACAGGTTCCGCCTATCGCTCCCCCGGCTATAAAGGGGAGACGGACGATCGCTCCCAAGCCATGGCGGTTGTTTCCGGGCTGGCCTCGAAAGATAAGTATCCGGCGCTGACGAAGGTACTTAAAAAGGAGTATCACGCCAGCCCTTATATGGAGAAGTATGTCCTAGAGGCCCTTTTCCAGATGGGCGAGCCGGCGTTTGCCTTGGAACGGATGAAGCAACGTTACACCCGTATGCTGGATTATGCCGAATACACGACCTTGTTCGAGGGATGGGGCATCGGAGCCGAGGGCTTCGGTGGCGGCACGATCAATCACGCTTGGAGCGGTGGCCCGCTTACCTTATTGAGCCAGAAGGTCTGCGGTATCGAGCCAACCTCTCCCGGCTTCCGTACCTTTAAGATCTCGCCTCAATTGGGTTCCTTATCGGAAGCCTCTGCCAGCCTAGAGACTCATTATGGAACCATCCAAGTAAGTATCAAGAAGAAAGGCAAGCGAATGAAGTTCGATCTCCAAATCCCGGAAGGCACCTCCGCCGAACTGATAAAGCCAAATGGTACCCGCAAGCATCTCGGCCCGGGGCACCATCAAGTGGATTAGTGATCTGTGTGTTTGTTATATTTCTCAAAAACAGAAGCAAAGAATAAATATTTTGGTAAAGAACGGAATTTATCCTACATTTGTAATATATAAGTATTATATCGAAGGATATGGAAAAAGAGAAAAATAGCAAGATTACCAGAGAAGAGGCTTTGCGTCGGTTGGAGACCGCACGGAAGCTGAAGCGAGAGTATGTAGCTAAACTGGAAAAAGAGATGAAAGAAGAGTTTAAGAAACGTACAGGGCAAGAAGCTACTTATTTTGAAGTATGGTAAGCCTTAACCTTGAACGTATAAATTCTAATTCTCCTTATGCGGTAACAGCTCTTAGGGATTCTATGTGTTTCCGGTTTGTTACGGACTTTGGTGTGATTTATTATGCAAGCAGAGTATGCACAATCGCCTTTTTGAGTTTTGGTTTCATTCCTCGCCGCGTAAATCTGATTTCGCTTTCATGTCTGCGGACATCCGAGATGCAGATGGGATACAGAATTATGCGGCGATTATTATTCGACTCGATAATCCCAATTTGAAGTCTATAGTCGCGGAGTTTACTGAAACAATACAAATGCTTAGTCAAAAGCCGGAGTAAAATGTATGTGTTTTCTCCGGCCCGGGGCACCATTGGGTGGATTAGCGATCGCCCTCTGTTTTCCTGCGGACATACACCCGGTGGCTTCCATAACCCGATATGGTGAGCCCACTCGCCGGATCGCTGCTGAGTCGTAGTAGCTCCCGGTTCGCACTACTGCGTTTTAGTCCGGTGATAGCCATGTAGTCTTGTATGCGCAAGAATGGGTGTTCGTGAAGGTAATCCAATGCCCGCGTCCGGCGCTCCTCTTCGGTGAAGGGCGATTTCCATACACGGCTGATACCTCCCCGTCTTAAGTCGCAACGCAGGTTAGTTTCCCGTACCAGTTCCTTGTCGGCCCGGTAGTTGATGCCATTCACCTCGATGCTCCGTGCGTTACGCTTCGGTTCGTCACCATCCAGCGAGTCGATCTCCTTGTCCTTCGCTACGCCTAGGCGGGGCGTGAACGTACCGATGCCATCCAACGTGACCGACTGCCCTTCCGCCATGCAATAGGCCAGATGTTCCGCTACTGTCGTCATCACCTGTATTACGCTACCCCTGCTCAAGCCCGATCCGGGGTAGGTGATCCGTTCCACGAAATCCTCCATATCCATGTTCCGTTGTATCTTCATCCGATAATACACCGGCTTTTCCCCCGTCCCGTTCAGGTCGCACATCTCTTGCTTGATATATTCTGCCATAACTGCTACTAGGTATAATTGTTCGTATCTTCAAGTTAAAAACATTCTTCTTACTATATACAAATATACTTATTACTTGATCTATTTCCAAATTATCACTGTGGAATGTATAGACCGCGTCGTGATTTGTATATTCCACGTCTTGATCTGTACAGACCACGTCGTGGTTTGTAGAATTATACAGTATGCGAACAAGAATTCATCTGCTACCGATAAGGTATTTATGCGGTATCGGAGCGTTATTTACTTAGGGAGAAGCGGGCAACCCTCACGTTTCCTCTGCCAAGTACGTCGACCAACCCTGCGGGATTCTCTATCTTCCCTAAACGGGTATAGCTGTAAGACGAGGAAAAGGTCTCGTAGAAAAGGACTACCGTATTCGCTCCCCATAGAAGTAGGTCGCTTGTATGGATTATACCCGAACGTATTGGTCGCGATCAAGAGTATTATACTCGTTTTCCCTGCTCGTATGCTTGCCTCAAGGTCGGATTCCCTTCGATCTCGCCCACGTGCCACACACCACCGCAGAATAGCGTTCCTTTCACGGTCGGGTTCTCCAGACAGTCGAGGAATCCCATAAAGTTGGCCACAATGCGATCCATGATGCCGTTATCTTCTTCAGCGGCCGTGGCGATGAAGTAAAACTCCTTGTTTTTCATTTCGGTATAAGGACCGCAGCAACGGTCTATCAGCGTCTTCATCTGTGCGCTCATGGCATAGAAATAGACCGGCGTAGCCATCACGATCACATCGGCGGCAAGCATCTTTCCGATAATCTCTGCCGCGTCATCTTTTTGTGGACAAGGCTTCTTGTATTGGCTGCACACGCCGCATCCCGTGCAGGGGTGAATGGTCTTGTCTCGCAGAAAAACCTTTTCCACACGATGACCGCTTTCGATCGCCCCTTGCATAAACTCATCGCATAGCGTATCGGAATTGCCTCCACGACGGGGGCTGGAAGATAAAATCAATACATTTTTCATGTTTACTGTTATTTATTAGGTTCTACATTCATTTTTAGGATACAAAAATAGCGAGATAATCCCTATCTTGCGGTAGACAAATTACGGATGTTATGACCCTAATTACATAATAATACGGAAGAATGATCACAACGGACTCCGGTGAGCAAGTCGAGGCACTTGCTCCCATCATCATTTCGGCCAGCCGGTCAACGGATATCCCGGCCTTTTATGCCAAGTGGTTCTTTAATCGTTTGGCCAAGGGGTATTGTGTTTGGTGTAATCCGTTTAATCGGCGGAAGATGTATGTGTCGTTTGAGCGGTGTAAGGCAATCGTGTTTTGGACAAAGAACCCGAAGCCGATATTGCCTTATTTGCATGAGTTGGATAGGAGGGGTATCCGTTATTATTTCCAGTTCACGTTGAATGACTATGTGAGCGAAGGCTTTGAGCCGAATGTGCCGAGCGTTACGCAACGGGTGGAGACATTTCGGGAGTTGTCGGAAATGATAGGGAAGGAACGGGTGATCTGGCGATTTGATCCGTTGATTATGACTCCATCTATCACGCCTCGTGTCCTGCTTAGCCGTATTTGGAAGATCGGCAATCTGTTGAAAGGATATACTGATAAGCTCGTGTTCAGTTTCGTAGATGTAAAGGCGTATCGTAAGGTACAGAATAACCTTATAAAAGAGACGAATTGCTTTACGAAAGAGGATGTGGAAACCGCTGAGATGAATGCGACGCAACGTCAAGAAACTGTAGAGGGATTGGTGAAGTTGAGGGAAATTTGGGCTTCTACTGGTTGGAATGTGACACTCGCTACTTGTGCCGAGGATATTGACCTTACGGTTTATGGCATTGAACATAACCGGTGTATCGACGGTGATTTAATGGAGCGTGTGTTTGAGGAGGATTATGAATTGGTTTATTATCTTCGAACAGGCCAATTACCTGAACCGGATCTTTTTGGTACGTTTCCCGCTTTACCCGACAAACGCAAAGACCTAAAAGACAAAGGCCAACGGAAAGCCTGTGGTTGCATGATAAGCAAAGATATCGGTAGGTATAACACTTGCCGCCATTTCTGTGTCTATTGTTATGCCAATACAAGTAGGGAATGCGTACAAAAGAATGCGGTACACTATTCGGACGATAGTGAAAGTTTGATTCGAAGTTAGATTTGAAAGCAAGGTCAAATTAAGCGGCGTATTAAATTAAGCCGTCTTTTATAGTAATCGAGACCAATACTATCCTAGAATTGTGTTGTATAACATGCCGGATTTATCTATTTTTGCGCCCAATACGAAAGGTTAAGAATAGGAAGTTTTAGGTATGGCAAAAAAGAAAGGTAAGCCTCAACCCCGGAAAAGCAAGAAGAAGCGGGCATCATCATTCATGTCCTCTGTAAAGAAGATGCTTCTTGGCGTTTTTGCGGTAGTTGTTTGTTTTATCGGTGTATTATTCATATATAACTGGTTTTATCCGGTATCCAAGACACGGCTTGTAGAGAAGAAACAGGATCGGGCGGAGGCAATAGTCCGTCCGAAGATCTCGGACAAAGGCGGCTCCGGAACATCGGGTAAGAAAGCCGCACAAGCGACGAAAAACAAGCAAACGACGAACCCAAAGAAAGAGACCTCCGCTTATACTTTTCAAGGGGGAGCTGAGATACCGAGACTAAAGAATAAACAAAAAGAGCAGGTTATAAAGCATGAGGGCTATGCGGTTTCTTATAATTCCGATTATAAGATCGCCAATTGGGTAGCCTATGAACTGACCTCGAAAGAGGCGACAAGTAAGAAGAACGAGCGGTCTAATAAGTTCGTCTCGGACCCCATGGTGAAAGGGGCTACCGCCACGAACGAGGACTATACCCGTTCCGGCTATGACCGAGGACATATGGCGCCTGCTGGCGATATGAAATGGTCCGCCAAGGCCATGCGAGAATCATTCTACCTAAGTAATATCTGTCCGCAAAAGCCCGGCTTGAACCGGGGTATCTGGAAAGATCTGGAAGAACAGGCTCGTTTGTGGGCGAAAGAGAATGGCTCTTTGTTGATCGTGACCGGCCCGGTGATCACGGACGACCTGAAACGATTAGGTAAGAATCGGGTGGGAATCCCGAAGACCTTTTATAAGGTAATCTGTACGATAACGAACGGTAAACCGGAAGGGGTAGGTTTTCTGTTTGATAATAAAGACTATGGAAAGACTCCGTTGAAATCGATGATGATCCCTATCGATAGCGTTGAGAAGGTTACCGGAATTGACTTTTTCCCTTCTTTGCCTGATTCGATAGAAAATCCGATGGAAGCATACGTGAATGATGGTAGTTGGTCTTTTTAAGGCACGTTATGCTCAACAATCTCTAGGCGAGAATGTTTTATATTTACTGTGAAGAAAAAGAAATCATAATTAAATAACAAAATGCAAGTTATCATGAAAGGAAAATTAATCCCTGTGTTTGTTTTGGCAGCATTGGTTTCCTGTAGTCAACCACCCGTTAAGGAGCAAGGTCCTCGTCCAGTTAAATTGGCGGACGTTACTTCGCTGAACATGGTTGAGAAATCATTCAGTGGAGTGGTATCGCCCGATCAATTCAGTGATTTGGCGTTTAAGATGTCCGGCCCGCTGATCTCATTAAACGTGGATGAAGGCCAGAAGGTCCGTACGGGACAGATCGTGGCCGAGATCGATCCGCTGGACTTTAAATGGGAATATGAGGCGAAGAAAGCGTCTTTCCAGACCGCTGAGGCGCAATTGCAACGTGCGAAGAAGTTATTGTCCAAGCAAGCTATCTCCAAGCAAGAGTATGAGTCTACGGAAGCCTCTTACTCAAATGCCAAGGCGGCTTTCGAGTATGCGCAAAACACATTGAACCAGACAAAGCTTCGTGCGCCGTTCGATGGATTTATCCAGAAGAAATATGTGGAGAATTACCAGAAGGTACAGGCCGGACAAGGAATCGTTTGCTTGATCAACCCGAATAAGTTACAGGTCGTGTTTACGATGCCGGAGAGTAATATCAATTACTTCTCTTCTCCTTATTCTGTTTATGTGGAATTCGATAATTACAAGGGCGTTCGCTTCAAGGCGAAGGTGAAAGAATACGTGGAAGCCTCTCCGGATGGTTCCGGCGTTCCCGTATATCTGTATATCGACGATCCGAACTTTAATTTAGAGAAATATAAGGTAGCCGTAGGTTTCTCTTGCCGTGTGATCTTGAACGTGGATAGCGAGAGTTTCACGCAAGGCGCCGTATTGGTTCCGCTAGCCGCTGTCGTGGCTGACGATGCCAATAGCGATAAGTATGTGTTTGTTTATAATGGGCAGTCTCAAAAGGTTGAGCGTCGCAAGATTACCGAGTCTATGCTGATCGGCAAGGATGGCGTGATCGTAACGGATGGCTTGCGACCCGGCGAACAGGTTGTCTCAGCCGGAGCCACTCGTTTGGTGGATGGACAACAGGTAAAAGTATTAACAGATTAAGAGATAAACAATGAATATTCCAAAATATTCCTTAGAGAATCAGAAGATTATATACTTTTTCCTAGCGGTCATGCTGATAGGAGGTATATATTCTTTCTTTAAATTGCCGAAGAAGGAAGATTCTCCCTTCGTAATCAAGCAAGCGGTTTTGGTTACCCAATATCCGGGAGCGACACCTCAGGAGGTGGAGAAGCTGGTGACTGAGCCGATCGAACGGGAGATTCAGGCTATGTCGGATGTGTTCCAGATCAAATCTGAGTCTTATTTCGGTATGTCCAAGATTTCTATTGAGTTGCAGCCTACCTTGTCTCCGGATTATATGCCGGTCAAGTGGGACGAGTTGCGTCGTAAGGTGGCGAATATACAGCCCCGCCTTCCGTCTGGCGCCTCCTCGATATCCGTTAGTGATGACTTCGGTGACGTATTCGGAATTTATTATGCCTTGACGGCCGATGAGGGATATACTTACGACGACCTGCGTAATTGGGCGCAAAAGATCAAGACGGAGCTATCTCCTGTACCGGGTGTACAGAAGGTCTACCTATTCGGTGAACAGACACAAGTTGTCAACGTAAAGATCTCTATCCCGAAACTGGCTAACCTAGGTATCGACCCGAACGCTATCCAGCAGGTGATGCAAACGCAGAACTTGTTGGTGAATACGGGAGATATCAATACCGGTAATTATCAATTGCGTTTGCGTGCGGAAGGTACGTATAAGGATATACAAGATATCCGGGACCAATTGATCGTGACGAAAAGTGGCGGTGAGGTTCGTTTGGGAGATATCGCTACGGTAGAGCGTGGTTATATGGACCCTCCCTCGAATCTGATGCGTGTGGACGGTAAGCGTGCCATCGGTATCGGTGTCGCTACCGGTTCGAAAGACGATGTGGTTGCCGTGGGTAACGCCGTGGCGGATCATTTAGCGGAGATGGAGCAGCTGTTCCCGGTGGGTATGGACCTGAAAACGATTTATCCGGAGAACAAGATCGCGGATGAGGCGAACAACGGTTTTATCTTGAACTTGATCGAGTCGTTGTTGATCGTTATCGTGATTATCTTTATCGTGATGGGGTCCCGTGCCGGTATGTTGGTCGGTAGTTCGTTGTTGTTCTCGGTAGGTGGTACCTTATTGATCATGTTGATCTGGGGTGTCGGCTTGAACCGAACCTCGTTGGCGGCCTTTATTATCGCTATGGGTATGTTGGTGGATAACGCTATCGTGGTGACGGATAATGCCCAAGTCGGTATCAAGCGGGGACTTTCCCGTTATCAGGCGTTGATCGATGGCGCGACGAAACCGCAGTGGGCGTTGTTGGGCGCTACCTTTATCGCCGTATGTTCTTTCTTGCCGATGTACTTGGCACCGGCATCCGTGGCCGAGATTGTGAAACCGTTGTTTATCGTATTGGCGGTATCCTTGGGATTAAGCTGGGTCTTGGCCTTGACGCAAACGACTACCTTCGGTAATTTTATTTTGAAAGAGGCGAAACCGGGTGAGAACAAAGACCCGTACGATACGAAGCTGTACCATAAATTTGAGTCGGTATTGGGCCGTTTGATCAAGCGTAGATATGTAACGATCTCTACCGTGGTAGCTACGTTATTCCTTTCCTTGTTCGTGATGAGCATCATGCCGCAGAGTTTCTTCCCGATCATGAGCAAGCCTTATTTCCGTGCGGACTTGATCTTCCCGGAAGGATATAGCATCTACGACGTGGAGACGAATGTGAAGAAGATAGAAGAGGAATATCTCAGCAAGAATGAGAATATCAAATCATACTCGTTTACCTTGGGAGGTTCGCCGGTACGTTATTACTTGGCCAGTTCTTCTATCGGCCCGAAGCCAAACTTCGCCAATGTGTTGATCGAGACACAAGATCCGGAGGATGCGCAAGCGGAAGAGGGTAAGTTCTACGATTATATGGTCGCTAACTATCCGAATATATTGACCCGTTCGGCTTTGTTCGCCTTGTCTCCGGTTCCGGATGCGGCGATCGAGATCGGTTTTATCGGCGATAACGTAGACACGTTGGTTGCCTTGACGCAAAGGGCGCAGGAGATCGCCCGGAATTATGATCAGGTGATGGAGGTTCGCAATAGTTGGGGTAACAAGGTTCCGGTATGGAAGCCGCTATATTCCCAAGAGAAAGGTTTGCGTCTGGGTATTACCCGTCAACAGGTGGCTTATTCCTTGCGTTCGGCTACGAATGGCGTACCTTTGGGTGAGTATCGTGAGGGCGATGTGTTTATGCCGATCTTACTGAAAGATGCGGATAAGGATTCTATCAGTCTGAATGATATAAAGACTTTGCCGGTTTATAGTGCTAAAGGCCGTTCGGTAAAAGTGGAGCAGGTGATCGATGATTTCTCGCTGGATTATGAGTTTAACGTAGTGAGACGATTCAATCGTGAGCCGTGTATGCTTATGCAGTGTGAGCCGAAGCGTGGCGCCAATACGATGGCTGCTTTCAGTCATTTGTGGAAAGAGATACAGGAGAAGATTCAGGTGCCGGAAGGATATAAGATGACGTATTTCGGTGAGCAATCCGAGCAAGATAAAGGTAATAAGGCGATCGCCGCTAATATCCCGTTGATGTTCGGTTTGATTTATGTCACCTTGTTATTCTTATTCCCGAAATATTACCGGAAACCGGTATTGATCATGGCGATGCTGCCGTTGATCTTCATTGGTGTGGTATTGGGATTGTTGGTGTTCGGTAAGTCCCTCGACTTCTTTGCTATGCTGGGTCTGTTGGGCTTGATCGGTATGAATATCAAGAATGCGATCGTGCTGGTGGACGAGATCGGTTTACAATTGAATGCAGGCTTGTCTCCGGTGAATGCCGTGATAGAGGCAACGAAAACCCGTATCGTTCCGGTGACGATGGCTTCCGGTACGACGATCTTAGGTATGTTGCCGTTGTTGGGTGACGCTATGTTCGCCGGTATGGCGGCTACCATCATGGGTGGTCTGTTCGTATCTACGATCTTGACGATCTTCGTGCTTCCGGTTACTTATTGTGTTTTCTTTAAGATTAAATCAGAGTAAAAGGTATGAGAAATAAAATAATCATAGGTTGTTTATTGTTGGGTGCCTTGTCCGCTAAAGCGCAAGACACCCGGCTATCGGCTGTGGAATATAAGGAACGGGTCCTTGAATACAGCCGTCAGATCAAGCAAAGCTCTGAGGAGCGTATCGCTATGCAGCATGCGATCAAGGCCGCTAAGACCGGTTTCTTCCCTTCGGTGGACTTCTCCGGCAGTTATCAGTACCGTATCAATAAATATGATTTGGATTTCGGACCGGGCATGTCCGTAGAGATGGACCATAATACGTATAGCCTAGGCGCTACGGTGAGCCAGCCCATCTATGCCGGTGGACAGATCTATAATAACTATAAGGCAGCTCAGGTACAAGGCAAGATCACCGAGCAAGCGGAAGAATTGACAACGGATAATATCGTTTATTCCGCCGATTTGAACTATTGGACGGCCGCCGCACGTAAAGGTATGTACGATGTGATGTGCCAGTATGTAGACATTGTCGGGGAGTTGGCGAACGTGTTGACGATCCGTTTCAATGACGGCCAGATCAGCAAGACCGATTTATTGCAAGTGGAGTCCCGCTTGAAAGAAGCGGAATTGAATAAAAGCTCGGCTTATAAGGAATATCAGATCGCGTTACAGAACCTGAACTCATTGATGGGTGTGTCTCCGTTAGACCCGATCGAGGTGGAAGATTCCATTACGACCTATCTGGCTTTGCCGTTGCAAGTAGGAGAGGATGTAGCTCTTCGGAATCGTCCGGACTACGCTATTTCCGAGTTGAACATAGAGTATCAAAAGAGACAGATCAATTTGTCAAAGGCGAAATATAACCCGTCTTTGGCGATCGGTTTTCAAGGTACTTGGGGTACGCCGATGTTGAACGTGAAAGGTTCGGACCAGTTGTGGACTCCGGCCGTCTTCGCTTCCTTGAAGATACCTTTGTTCCGTTGGGGAGCCCGTTTCAAGGAGGTAAATTCCCAGAAGGCTATCCTTCGTAGTAAGGAATACGCCTTGGACAATACGCGTGATAAGATCGCTCAAGAGGTAGCGAACGCATGGACAAGCCTAACCGAGTATACGAAACAAATTACCGTCGCGGAAGAGGCTTGTAAGATTGCCGAGGAGAACCTTGATTTGAATACCTTCAGCTACAACGAGGGTAAACTACCGATCTTGGATGTGCTCTCCGCCCAATTGTCATGGATTCAGTCTTACAGTAGCTTGATCCAGACTTGGTATCAGCAAAAGGCTTCTTTAGCCCAATATAACAAGGCTATAGGTATCCGCCGTTTGCAGTAAAAGAAACATTTTATACTTAGAAGACAAGGTCCCTTATTTTGGAAACGAGATAAGGGACCTTCTCTATGAAATAAAACGTCCTTTATACCGTTAGGTAAACTGAAGATTGCTACATTTGCATACAATCTCGTCTGTTTGGGACACTCCTTGGAACCCGGACTTTTAAGTAGAATGATGAAATAATAAGATGTATACAAAGTTACTAGATAAACAAACGAAACTTGCCCTAATCGGACTAGGATATGTCGGGCTTCCTATCGCGATGGAATTCGCTAAACATGTTTCCGTTATCGGATTTGATATCAACGAGGATCGCTTGGACAAGCTTCGGAACTGTATTGATCCGTGTGGTGAGCTTCCTACTGAGGTATTTGAACATAAAGATATCACATTTACTTCTTCTATAGAAAAGTTGCGGGAGGCTTCCTTTTACGTTATAGCTGTTCCTACCCCGATAGACAGCCATAACGAGCCGGATCTATCCCCTTTGTTGGGTGCGACCCGCACGGTAGGCAAAGTCCTTAAACGAGGCGATTATGTAGTATACGAATCTACCGTATATCCGGGATGTACGGAAGAGGATTGCATCCCGATCTTGGAGGAGGTTTCAGGGTTGAGAGTAGGAGAGGACTTTAAGGTTGGATACTCACCGGAACGAATCAATCCGGGTGATAAGGTACATACCTTGGTAAATACCGTGAAGATCGTTTCCGGCTGCGATGCCGAAGCTTTGGAAACGATATCGGAAGTCTATAAGCTGGTCGTTCAAGCGGGGTTGCACCGTGCGCCTAGTATCAAGGTAGCCGAAGCCGCCAAGATTATCGAGAATACCCAGCGTGACGTGAATATAGCCCTTATGAACGAGCTTTCCATTATTTTCGATCGAATGGGGGTAAATACGTTTGATGTATTGAAAGCCGCCGGAACGAAATGGAATTTCCTGCCTTTCTCTCCCGGATTGGTAGGTGGGCATTGTATAGGGGTAGATCCTTACTATCTGGTGCATAAAGCCAAAGAATTGCAATATCACACGAAGATGATCAACTCCGGTCGCTACGTGAACGATTCCATGGGACGGTATATCGGAAAGAAGGTCGTGAAAAAGATTATCTCGCAGGGGAAAAATATCCTAGGAGCGCATGTGTTGGTGATGGGTATGACTTTTAAGGAAAACGTATCGGATATACGTAACTCGAAAGTAGCCGATATTATCAATGAGTTTAAGGACTTCGGAGCCGAGGTCGATGTGATGGATCCGTTCGCTTCCCCTTTGGAAGTATTGCAAGAGTACGGTATCCGGTTAGTAGAGAGGCCCGGGAAGAAATATGATGCGGTAGTGGTAGCTGTCGCTCATACGACTTATTTGAAGCTGGATGAGTCCTACTTCATGTCGATCACGAATGAACATGCCGTGTTGGCGGACGTGAAAGGAGTCTATCGAGGTAGCATCCATCAGATGATCTATTGGAGTCTGTAATTGTTAAAAAGTAACACAAGCTGCAAAGAAGTTTCGATAAACTTAAAAAAATGTGTTGTACAATATCTTTTTTTATTTGCTCAATTATATTAATTAGCCCATCTTTGCATGCAGATAACCTAAACAATCTTTTTGCCTTAAAGACTAATACCTATTAAAAACCTATAAAGAGAGCCTTTGCGAAAAGGCTCTCTTTATGATTTTCAGGGGATTAGTAGTTCGTTTCCTCTATCTTTGAGGTGATTCTGCTAATAGCCTCATTCAGTTTGTCTTCGGGTAATATTACGTTAAAATCTCCCCAGAAACCCTCGTCGTAGTTGAAGTGAGTATCCGAGAAAACCGTGCGGGTTGGAAGGGATTCAATGCGTGAGAAGCGGTTCACATTGGCTGTATCTATCTTACAGGTAACCATTTCGAACCAAGTATGTAAAATATTTGTGTTAAAAAGTTGTCTTCTTTTTTTAATTTTAAAACGCAGATCTCCCCGGATATGGTTAATGTAGTAGGTGCCATTCCATTGCTTGTAAGATACCGTATAGGCTACTTTCTGGGGCGTGATCCGTAAATTCCGGCTTTTTCTCTCGACGAACATGCCGGCCGCTTGCTCGATATATTGGGGATTGACCTCAAAGTCCACCCTTAATAAGGCATTATTTTCCATGTCGATATATATCTGTCCCCGATAAAGCGGTTCATTGATACTCTTTCGTTGCTCGAAAGAGATGACGTTAGCAAGTCGATCATCCACTACCGTGATGTCGGTATGGGCGTATGTATAGGGTGAATCCGGGCTAGGATCCAGAAACTCCGGTAACTGTTTCATCAAGTCCAAGACAAGGCAGGAGTAGATACCCGACTTCATTTTTGTGATCAATGTGTCCTTTTCCTGCTCGTTACTGATGCGGCGCATCTTTAGTAGTTTCACTTGATCGGCCAAGGCATTGCTGTGGTAAGATGCCTTATATACCTTAAAAACAGCCTCGGTCAGTCCTACGAGTCCTTTTTTACGTTCAACGCCTTCTCTGTAAAATGTGGTAAGGTAAATCGGGTGCTGGGAATAATTGCTTCTTCTCTTGTCCAGCATCTCCTGTAATAAGCGTTTCGGATTGGTTAGACGCACGATAACTTCTTGGATAGAGATTACTTTAGGCTCTAGAGATAAGACGGTATGTTTATCTATTAACTCCCGACTATCTATCTCTTGGGGAAGATAGCCGATATGAGAGAAACGTACCTTGGATAACCGGAGTGAGTCCGGTAATTTCAATCGGAACTCTCCATTCTGGTTGGTGATGGTGCCAATAGCGGCCTCACCGATTCCTACCGATCCGAATGCGATTGGCTCATGGGTATATTGATCCTGTAAAGAACCTTCTATCGAGAAATAGGTTTGTATGGAATCGGGAGTTACGGATACACTTTTGGGAGCGGAGAGACTCTCTGGCATATAAAGTAGGAGATGGTTCTCTATCGCACGGATCGCCAGATTTTTATTACCGGTAATAGCGTATATGGCTTCTTGTATCGTATAATCTCCACCTTTTATTGATGTTGTTTGTTCATTATCGATAATCTTACTGTCGTATATAAAAAGATAGCCGGAACGTTCCGTGACGAGTCCCAGCAATTGGTAGATATTTCCTTTTGATTTAGGCAATCGTATGACCTGTCCCAGTACGTTACCATTCTGGGCATTCATAGGGATGAGAGCTACGAGTAACAGTAACCATCCTACGACCAGCTGTCTCAAGGTTCGGAAATCATCCATATATTATTTTGTTGCGTACATTTTAGTTTTAACGCTGCGCAGATCAGTTCAGCCATCGTCGCGGGTGAGTTATTATAGAAACTAACGGTCAGCCGTCTATTCTCTAAATCAGCCGTTGTCTTCAATGGCATCTTCGGATATTCCAGATTAATTACATGCAAGATATCTCCCAGACGCTCATCCTTAAATTGGATACGGCGGGTGTAATCGGAAAATTGTTCGTTATCTTGAGTCGGAACTACTTGTAAACGGTTGGAGAATAAGGATACGGTTTGGCCGGCCTTTACCAGCGTTTGTTCTCCGTTCTTCTTGAGTGTCACTTTCACTAATCCCCGGCGAACGGCCAATTCAAAGGCGCTTTTATCCGAGCTTTTGATATTGAATGAGGTTCCCAATACCTCGATCCGGGCCTGCTCTGTCTCGATTAGGAAAGGACGTTCCTTATTCCCGCTTACATCAAAAAGAGCGTTTCCTAGTAGAGACACCTCTCTTTTTTCTCTTTGGAAATGTTCCGGATAGCTTAACTGGCTGTTATCGGCCAGATAAACTATAGACCCGTCTTCCAAAGTCGTGACCAAGGTGGTGGAAGCCTCGTTATTATGCAGGGTGAGCAGAGTGGTCTCCGGTGTCCGTTCTTGTCCAAGGAAAATAGCTGTAGCTACCGATACACAAAGTATGATGATAGCGGCGGCCCATTTCATAAGTCCGATCCGGTATGGGATTTGTGTACCGGAAATTGGCTTATCCAGCAGCCCGTCTTGCTCCAAGCGAGTATATAATTGTTCCCATGCTTGGTCTGTCTTCAATTTATTTTTTTCTATTTGATTCATAACTGTTAGGTATAATTCTCGATTTCTTTTCTTAGTGTTTGTAGTGCCTTGGTCATTTCCGCTTCTACTGTCTTTATGGACAATGAGAGGCTGGAGGCTATCTCCGCGTATTTCATTCCTTCGAAACGGTGCATCCGAAAGATCCGGAGGCGTCGTTCGGGCAATTTACCTAATGCCCGGTTGACCAAGGATTGCAATTCTTTGTACTCAAGTTGATCTTGCGGGGTATACGATTCGGATTCCGGATTCTCTCCGGCTAAAACCGTATTCCGGTATCGGTATCGTACTTCCTGATGCTCCAGATATTGTAAGGACCGGTTCCGGGTAGCTCCATAAAGGTAGTTCTTGATGGAACGTAAGATCGGAAGAGATTCTCTTTCTTTCCAGAACACGTAAAACAAGTCCTGGACGATCTCCTCCGCAACTTCCAGCTCTCCTGTTATACTGGTTGCGTACAGGCAAAGAGGGGTATAATAAAGCCTGAAAATACTTTCGAATGCTTTAATATCCCCTTCCTTGATCTTTTTGAGTACGAACAAATCCATAATAATTTGGTTTCAACAGATAATTGATAATGGACAAAGATAATGATTTGTCCATATCATTGTCGATAGTATATTTACACGGTCAATTTTTATGTTGCTTCTTTAATTTATATACCGCATTCTCCAAAGACTCGGTAGGCTCGATAATGTTGTAAGCTCCCCAGAAGTTCTCGTCGGCGAAGTCCGATACCTTGTCGGATAGAGACTGATCCGCTTTAAAAGACATCCGGTAGGGGATGGAGTTATTTTGTTCTTTACCATCGGTAACGACCATCTCGGATACGATCGTGTAGTTGGTAGAGAAGAGTTTTCGTTTCCAGTCGCATTTAAAGCGAACCTCATTGCGGATATAACTCAGATAGCTCATGCCGTCACGTTCTTTGTAAGTTACGAGGAAAGCTACCTCCACGGGTTTAAATCGCAAGCCAAAAGGCTTTTTGCGGAGGATGGCCTCGGTAGCCTTATTCCGGTCATCCATGCTGAGGGCGAATTCCGCACGGCTGAAGGAAAGCCGTTCCTTATCGATATATAATTTGCCGTAATATAAAGCGTAAGGCAAGATCGCTTGAGGTTGGAAACTGATTACGTAATGCGGTCGGTCGTTTAACATCACGCTTTCTTCCATACGGAAGGCGTAATAAGGTAAGATATTCGGGTCGAGCAATAAATCCGGATTCTTCACCACATCCACGTAAACGGATAGGTTAGGGCCTCCCAATAATTTCACGGCTAATGTGTCGCTAGCCTTCTCGCTCAATAATTTACGTCCTTTATAGATCTGTACCCGATCCCGTTCCACGTTCCTGTCCTTATAGGGAGTTTTGTAAACATCGATAACCGCTTCCGATATATTGATATAGCGACGGCCTTTTTGTGCGGTCTCCCGGTAGAACCCGGTAAGCATGCTACCCGTGGTAATGTAATTCTTATTTACTTTCTCAATCGCTTCCTCTACGATATATCGAGGATCTCCGGCCCGGATAATGACTTCGCTGAGCGTATTCATGTTCGGTTCGAGTAATACCGTACATTCTAATATGTCCTTATCGTTTACGGGGATCAAGCCATTCAAATATCCGATATGCGATACTTCTACTTGTCTGGCATGGAGGCCGTTTTTCACTTTGATAGAGAACTCACCGTCATTATTGGTGATCGTTCCCACGTTGGTTCCCGGAATAGAGATATTTACGTATTCCAGTTTTTTTCGTGTTTGCTTGTCTTTTACTACACCGCTGACAGTGATAAACTCATCGTCTGCGCTATCCTGTGCCTTTATAGAGGTTACACCGCAAGCCAACAGTATCATCAGGATAAATCCCATAGTTTGTTTACAGAGCGCTTTCATATTTGTATTGTTTTAATGGTAAATAATCACTTTGTACTTATATGATCGCCCAGGAAAGAAATACCCTATGGGATTTATCAAAAAAATCACACAACCTTTTGTCCGGGCTGCAAAGTCAACATTTCTTTAGGTACCGCTTTCTTGATGCTCTCTATTAAAATACCCGCTACGGTATGCCGGATAAAATCTTTACGGGTGACAAAGACGATCTCCCGTGTCGGCTTGGGAATGGCGAACGGACGTACCAATTCTTTCTGCTCTTTACTTAACTGCAGGGTAGCCAATTCCGGGATGAACGTAATACCGTTACCGCTTTCCACCATACGCATAAATGTCTCTAGGCTACCTAAACGGTAAGCGGCTTGGCGAACCTTTACCTTCTCCATCTGGCAGAAACGCATCAGCTGGTCACGGAAGCAATGTCCCTCGTCCAACAGCCACAACCGCTCGTCGTTGATATCGGCGGTACGGATCAAATCCTTTTTGAATATAGATTCGTTGTGAGCCACGTATCCGAAGAATTGCTCATAATATAATATATCTCCTTGTAAATTGGATTCAGTGGGTTGGTTCGCTATGATAGCGGCGTCGATTTCCCCGTTTTGCAGGGCGGCCATAGTGGGAGCGGTTTTCATTTCCAGCATACGGATGTCAAGATCCGTATGCTTTTCCGATAATTGCTGGAAAAAGCGAGGTAGTAAATAAGGGGCGATAGTCGGTAGCACCGCTAAGCGGAACGTACCTTTCAATGACTGTTCCTCCTCGTTCACGATATCTTTGATAAGAGAAGCCTGATAGAGGACATTTCTCGCTTGCTCAATAACCTTACGTCCGGCAGGTGTGGGGCGAACGGGTTGTAGGTTTCGATCGAACAATTTAATACCTAGTTCGTCTTCCAGCTTTTGGATCATCATACTCAATGTCGGTTGTGTCACCCTACAATGCTCTGCTGCCTTTGCGAAATGACGATAAGTATCCACCGCTAGGATATATTCGAGTTGCTGTATATTCATAGTACTTAATTTTACAAGCGTTAGAAATTAATGAAGACAAACTTACTGAAAATCTCTGGAATAACCTCGAAAAACGGGTGAAATGACACTAAACGACTTAATATCAGAGTTGTTACGGTGTCAAATGATGACAAGCCGAAAAA